>Ga0155045_111_pt3 | contig 71175 bp, 76 predicted proteins | sample RifCSPhighO2_01_FD_106013 | JGI IMG/M metagenome (GOLD analysis project Ga0155045, IMG submission 106013) | Candidatus Wolfebacteria bacterium RIFCSPHIGHO2_01_FULL_48_22
TCGGGCGGGGAAATGCGGCTGAGGGCCAAAAGCCCTACGTGGGTTCGAATCCCACCCCTTTCGCCAGTTAGGAAATGAAGTCATTGGCTCGCCCGCTACGCGGGCTCGCCAGCCGTTTTTCGGGGAAATTTCAAGCTGTTTTGAATTCAGTAAGGCCAAAAACGGGCTTTTCTTTACCGAATTGAAATTTTTTGATATCATAATCTTGAAAGCATCTTATGCTTTGATGATATCAAAGTTTTGAAACTATGGCAACAATCGGCGAAAATATCGAAAAATACCGCAATAAACTTGGCTTAACGCAAGATGATTTAGTGAGAAAGTCCGGCGTAAAACACACCACCCTCACGAAAATCGAGGGAGATTTTGTGCAAAAGCCAAGTGTCCAAGTTATAGCGAAAATTACTAAGGCGTTGGGTGTTTCCGTTGAAGATTTATTGAAATAAATGTTTTTGTTAGAAATAATTATTAATGGTAAAATATATTTATGAGATTTAAGGCAATAAATAAAATTAACATTCTATTTGTCGTTACGCTACTTTTGTTGACAGCGGCAAATAATGTTTCTGCAACTGTTGGCGGACCTACTACCATTGATAGGATATCCCATAACGCCAAAGAAAATTCCCTCTATTACATAGTGCATGACGGAGGAGGTAGGGGTTGTCCGCCTATCATCGAAAAATTAAACTTGGCAACAAAGGAGCGAACACAAGTAAAGTCCTGTGATGAAATAGAATCAACTTATTATAGAGATGAGAATTCAGCCGCGACTTATAATCAGTTTATTGAAGATACTTTTAAATACCCTGATGTAAAAAATCTGCCAATCATCAGCCTCACTAACAATAATATCTCCATTATTGTTGAATATGTTGGAGAGCATAGATTTGATGAATATAATGCTAGTGCGGATTTTAGAGCCACAATTTTTCAAGACAATCAAAAGAAGGGAGCGATTGATTTCATTGGTTGTTACAAAGACCAACCAAATGTTTTTAAGGGGTATATCATACCGGATACCGATAAAATGACTCTCGAAATTTCTCGCATTGGAGATTGCTTTGAGGGCGGCTACACTAAAGATGATATATACGTTCTAGATGATATTAACTTTCAAGATGCTAACCTTGTAGGATATTATAATTATTCTTCTGAACCAGGAGTATATAGAGGAAATTTAGTAGTTGTTGCACAAGATAGTAGTAAAGCAGTGAATAGCGTCCCTTCTGAAACTACAACGACAGAGAAAAACAACCCTACTCATATCTGGTGGATTTTGGCGTTGATTTCTGGTCTTGTTGTTGGTTTTATAGTGGGACATAAAGCAAAAACTAAATCTACTCAAGAATTCGCCGCCAAAGAGCAAAATCAGTCATGATTTTGCTAGCGGGCTTCGCCCGCTAAAAACTTGAAATCGTCCTTTCCGCTCCGGTTCAAGACGAGGCGGGCGGAAGGGGGGTTGGGGGGAATTCCGCCCGCCGAGCCCAGCCAGTTCCGTTCGGATATTTTCAGACAGACACCGCAATGCAAAAATCCTTAAAACGTTGTCCATGGCCGACCGCAAATGACCCGCTCTATATTGCGTATCATGACAAGGAGTGGGGAGTTCCCGTGCATAATGACAGAAAGCTATACGAGTTTTTGGTACTTGAAGCGTTCCAAGCCGGACTTTCGTGGCGGACGGTTTTGCACAAACGAGAAAATTTCAAGAAGGCGTTTGCGGGGTTTGATCCGAAAGAAGTATCAAAATTCGGGAAAAGAGACGTCGCGCGAATGCTGAAAGACGCGGGCATTATCCGCAACAAGCTTAAGATTGAAGCGGCAATCAATAACGCACAGCGATTTTTGGATGTGCAAAAGGAATTTGGAAACTTCGCGAAGTATCAGTGGCAATTTGTAAGTGGTAAGCCCATCATCCACGAGATCAAATCACTCAAAGATTATCCGACAAAGACACAAGAGGCGGAATTTATGGCGGAAGATATGAAAAAGAGAGGGTTTAAATTTCTTGGCCCCACGGTACTCTACGCGCACATGCAGGCGGTAGGGATGGTACAAGATCACACAGTCGACTGCTTTCGATATAAACAGTTGTTCTCAAAGAGTTGAAAGGTGAAGGAAAAAAGGATAAAGTGCAGTCATCGGGCCGTAGTGCAATGGCTAGCACGAGACGTTTGGGACGTTTTAATCCGAGTTCGAATCTCGGCGGCCCGACAATTGAAAGTTCGCAAAATCTTTGTTATTGTTAGGAAAATTTAATATATTTGCCGCGGTAGCTCAGTGGTAGAGCGCATCCCTAAACTCTTTGGGGCTTTCTATAGTAATGTAGATTGAAAAATCGGGTGAATTCGGGGGAAACCTTTTTTAAAAAAGACGATCCCGAGCCAAGCCCCGACGTTATGTCGGGGAAGGTGTAGAGACTATCTCGAAAGAGAGTAGTCCCAGTGCAAATTGGGACGAAGCGCCCGATTCCGTATCTCAAAATGAGACGGAAGTGATATAGTCCAAATTATCCTTGGAAGAGGATGGCGTCGGGGGTTCAATTCCCTCCCGCGGCACAAAAAATCTCCCACTGTGTGGGAGATCGGAATCATTAGGGTCAGGCGGCATTAAGCGCCTTTTCCACAGAGTCAAATATTTGGAATACGGAAGAAAACTTTGTGATGACAAAAAGCGACAAAACTTTTTCAGGAGCATTGGCTATTCTCAATGAGCGGCCAGCTTTCTTCGCAAGAATATGGCATTGAAGAAAAACACCAAGCCCGGAAGCGTTTACAAATTTTACTTTTTCTAAATCCAGCACGATAGGATTTTTCCCGTCTTGTACGGTGTTTATCAGAGCTTCTCTGAATTCAGGCTCGAAGCTCATGATATCGCCCCTCAATGAAACAACCGTTCCATGCTCTTGTTTTTTGATAGAGAACTTCATTCTTACACCTTTTATTTTATTTTTAGCAACTGCCGATATATTACAACACAATCTGTATCTTGACAAGTTTGTGTTGATTTTGGACATTTTTCCGCATACAATCAAAACATCTCGCTCCCGTAGTTTAATGGATAAAACATCTCCCTTCTAAGGAGAGAATAGGGGTTCGATTCCCTTCGGGAGCACTGATACTGGTTTATTATAACCGAAGAAACACCCTTGTTCTTAGGGTGTTTCTTGATTTTAAGGGCTTCGATGTATGCCCGTTGGATATCCAAAAGTTGTTGAAAAAGGAGGGAGGGATAGGATTTTATTATAACTCCGTCCACAACCTCAAACTTATCCCAAAAGAAGCCGAGATAATGCCTTTTGATGAAGTGAGGGGCTTTCATATAGGCGGTGTAGATATTCTTTGAGAATTGAAGGATTTCATCCAGGATATCCGCCGTTACCAGTTCTTTTTCTTCTTCCTCTTCAATCCGTAGGGCAAGTTGCTCCAGCTTTCCGTCCATATCACTTTTCACTTTCCATAAATCAAATTTTCCCTTTTTGGGATAATTTGATTTATACTTCACAAGGAAATTGAATCTTTGGGGGTCGGGACGTTTTGTAAACGTCCCGTAGCGGAAATATTAAAACCGCAGGGTTTTAAAAATTCACGAAGTGAATTTGTGAGATTCCCTTCGGGAGTACAGCAAAAGATCTTTGTGCTATAATATCCAAATGAGAGGAGGAGCGATACACCATCTGCATACCAGAAAGAGAACCTATCAAAAATTGCAGGAATACCCGCATCCAAGCAAGTGGGTTCGAGCGCTCGATTTTACCGTGCTTTTTGCCGGCATGGTAGGGCCGCTCTTTTCCCTTCCGCAAGTGCTTACGGTATGGAGGGATCACGCGATCAGCGGACTTTCGCTCACAACCTGGTCATCATACCTGGTCATCTCTATCATCTCAATCACATACGCGACTGTACATAAGGAAAAATATTTGCTTGTTGGAGACGGGCTTTTCTTAATAGTAAATTTTCTGGTCGTACTCGGCATTTTACTCTATTCATAACCAAGAAACCCAGTAATACAACAACGATATTTTCAGCCTTCGGCTGAAATCCGCAGGATTAAATCGTTGTTGATATACTGGGAAAGGTCGGAAATAAGAAAAATAAAAAATATGTTTTTTGGTAAAAATAAAAAAGATAAGGAAATAGGAAAAGTCATCCATTACTTTGACAAGGCGATGGTGGCGGTGGTAAAACTTTCGGCACCGCTTTCGGTAGGGGACGAAGTTAAATTTGTGCACGGTGAGAGCGAATTCACCCAGCAAGTGGAATCAATGGAAATAGATCACGAAAAGATAAAGAAAGGAAAAAAGGGGGATGAGGTTGCGATTAAAGTGAACAAGGCATCTCACGAAAACGCAAAGGTGCATAAGGTATAAGCGGATGTGGTATCTAATATAAGTGGACAATATTGACGATGCCACACAAAAACTGTATTCTGAGTATACTATGAGCTGGAACTATGTGGCGGGCTTTTTCGATGGAGAAGGTTCAATCTGTCACAACGGCAAAGGTTTTAGAATTTATATAGCACAGACGAACGAGGATGTCCTTAAAGACATCACGGATTTTTGCGGTTTCGGAAAGGTTGCCAAAGTGACAAAAAGAAAAAAGCACTGGAAAGATAGCTGGATATATTATATTGCTCGTCAAGAAGATGTTTATTCCTTTATAAAAGGGGTAAATAAATTCTTAGTAGTTAAAAAGGGTATTGCTCAAAAAACAATAAAAGCCCTCGATGAGTATTTTGCTAAAAAAGAAAATCGAAAGAAAGTTTTAGAGAGAAAAATATCAATAGCAGAAGAAATGAGGCTTAAGGGAGCTTCTTATAGGAAGATTGGAAAAAAAGTTGGCCTTGACTGGGGATATACAAGACGTATATTACTCAAGCGAGGAATTAAATAGTGTAAAGATGGTGGGCATAGCTCAGTTGGTAGAGCGCCAGGTTGTGGCCCTGGAGGCCACGGGTTCAACCCCCGTTGCTCACCCAAAATTCATCCACACGGAAGCTGTCCATATGTGATATACTAAAGCTATGAAGAAAATAGTCATTTTTATGCTGCTCGGCGCGTTTATAATGAGCGCACTGCCGGCATTGGCACAAACGCCAGCACGGACGCAACAGAGGCGCACAGACGCCTTACAAAACATGGTCGACCAAAGAAATCAGGCCACGAGTGAATTCAAACAGCAGCTTGAGGCTCGGCGCTTGGAATACCAGACGCAGGCCCAGGATAGAAAGGAGGAATTCAAAGCCGCTCTCGATCAGAGAAAGGCAAACTTTCAGCAAAAGCGTGAAGAAGTAAAACAAACGCTTCGTGAACGCTTGCAAACAGTTAAAGACGAGGCGAAACGGCGGATAGTGGAGCGCGTGGACGAAACGCTCGCGCAGGTGTATGAGCGCATCCTGGAAAACCTATCACAAGCGATAGGTAAGATCCAAGGCGTGCTCGATCGAGTCGTGGAACGGGCAAACTCGCTTGAAGAAGAAGGCGTGGATGTAGACGCGGCCCTCAGAGCCATAGCGGCCGCGCAAGACACGATAGACGAGGCAAGCACCGCGATACGCGACGCGACCGGCAAGGTATACGAGATTACCGTAACCGGCGAAGACCAGCTCAGAAATAACGTTGGCGGTGTGCGGTCTCAAATGGCACGTGACTTGAAAGCACTCCGCGATCTTGTGCACAAAGCACGCGAAGCGGTACGGGAGGCAATACAAGCGCTTACTCCGGCGAGAACAAGACCGTCGCCGGCACCATCACCGTCACTATCGCCATCGCCGCTTGTTTCTCCAAGTCCATCCCCCTCATTGTCTCCATCTCCAACGGCAACATCGTCGCCTTCTTCATAAACGTAATAATCTTTTTCTATGACCCACAAAATAGTATACATTCTCATCTTCGTTATCGTATTAGCTGCTGTATGGTTCTGGCTCGATAGTACGCAAACGACAAACCCCGCAATCTTTGATGAAGGAGGTCTTCCTCTTTCCTCTCCGAGTCCACAGATTTCACCATCTCCGGCAGTGTCAGCATCGCCCGACTCTCTGCAGGGGCTTGAGCAGGAATTGGATGCGTCAGTGCAAGGGGATATTGACGCGGAATTTGAGTCCGTAGATAACGATATAAACAGCCTCTAAAGAGAGGTTATCATTCAGTACGTGAAGTTGAAATAGGCATTATTTTATGCTATACTTTTCGCATTATGGCCGATAAAAAAGAGGAAAAAAAAGACAGTTACAGCGCGAAAGATATATACGTCCTGGAAGGGCTCGAACCGGTTCGTAAGCGCCCCGGTATGTATATCGGTTCCACCGGAACCGAGGGATTGCACCATCTGGTCTGGGAAGTGGTGGACAACTCCATAGACGAAGCGATGGCGGGATACGCCAAGAATATCCGTGTCGAATTGCTGGACGATAACGTGATTTCAGTTACCGACGATGGAAGAGGAATCCCGGTTGACATCCACCCCAAGACGAAAAAATCCGCGCTTGAGACCGCGCTCTGCACGCTACACGCGGGAGGAAAATTCGGAGGAGATTCGTATAAGGTGTCGGGAGGGTTGCACGGCGTGGGAGTTTCGGTAGTAAACGCGCTCTCCAGGCATCTCAAGGCCGAAGTGCATAAGGACGGTGGTATGTATGTGCAGGAATACAAGATCGGAGCACCGCAGTATAACGTCAAAAAAATCGGAAAAACAGACCGTACCGGGACCAAAATCACATTCCAAGCCGACGAAGAAATATTTTCGAAAATAGAATATGATCGTAAAAAAATAATCGATCACCTCCGTCAGCAGGCGTTTTTGGTCAAAGGGGTGAAAATCGAAATTATTGACGCACGGGCCGAGGTGCCGCTGTACTATGCTTTTTGTTTTGAAGGAGGATTGCTTTCATTTTTGTCCTACTTGAATGAATACGGAGACAAAATTCAAGATACGCCTTTTTATGTAAACAAAGAGTATGAGGGAATGCCCGTGGAAGTCGCATTCACGTATAACAACGATCCCGAGACACAGGAGCTGAGCTTTGCGAATAACATTTATACAATGGACGGGGGAATGCACCTGACAGGATTCCGAACCGCACTGACTCGCGCACTGAATGATTTCGCGCGTGAAAGCGGGGCCGTCAAAGAGAAAGAGGAAAATTTCACGGGAGACGATGTTCGTGAGGGCCTGGTAGCGGTGGTATCCATAAAATTGCGCGAACCGCAATTTGAAGGGCAGACTAAAGCGCGGCTCGGAAACCCGCCCGCCCGCACCGCGGTGGAGGCCGTCGTCTCCGAAGGGTTGAAAGAATTTTTCCAGAAATACAGCGGAGACGCGCGGGTTATCATAAACAAGGCGCTACTCGCGGCAAAGGCTCGCAAGGCAGCAAAAGCGGCAAAGGAGACGGTTCTGCGCAAAGGCCCGTTCGAAGGGCTTACGCTGCCAGGTAAACTTGCCGACTGCTCGTCCAAAGACCCAGCCGAATCGGAACTGTTTATTGTAGAGGGAGATTCCGCGGGCGGATGTTTTTCGGGTGATACAAAAGTTGCTCTTGCAGACGGGAGGCATGTTTCCTTTAAGGAGCTGGTGAAAGAACATACAGAGGGAAAGAAAAATTATTGCTATACGATAGATAAAAACGGCGATGTTGCTATAGTGCTGATCACAAACCCGAGAATAACGAAAAAGAATTCCGAAGTATTGAAGGTGGTTTTGGATAACGGAGAGGAAATCATATGCACGCCCGATCATCGGTTTATGCTTAAAAACGGCGAATACAAGCAGGCAAAGGATTTAACCACATCCGATTCGCTTATGCCGCTGTACCGCCAGCTCTCACGACTAGGGAAGCGAATAACTATTAAAGGGTATGAAATGGTATTTAGTCCCGCGTCGCACAGGTGGATATTCGCGCATTTGCTCTCGGACGCGCACAACATAAAAAGCGGTGTGTACAAAAAAGGAGTCAATGAGGCAGTACACCACAAGGATTTTAACAAACGGAATAACAATCCGGATAATTTGGTACGCATGCCCAGAATGGAGCATTTTTTCTACCATACAACGCAGCTGGACAAGACGATTCACCGTGAAGACGTAAAAGAAAAATGCCGCATCATAAAACAGTCGCTGGAATTCCGAAGAAGGATGAGTGAGATTATGTCAACGCCGGATATGAAAAAACTGCTTAGCACGCGGGCAAAAAAACAATGGCAAGACAAGGATTATAAGGAGTATATGATGGAGAAATTCCTTGCGTTTTATTACTCGCATTCTGAGTATCGAGAAGCAAATAAAGAGGCACTCAATAAGGCGCAGGCGGCATATTGGGCAAATGAAAAGAACAGGAAAGCGCAGGCAAAACGGGTAAGAGAGTTTTTTGAATCACATCCTGAAAGAAAGACAGAACTTTCAAAACTTTCAAAAAAACAGTGGCAAGATGAAGATTTGCGCGTATGGCGCAGAGAAGAAACAAAAAAGCAATGGACACCTGAATTTAGAGAAAAAAGGAAGAAAACATACAACCAGACATATCTCAATAAAGCATTGGGCGCAATGCACGACTTGTACGAAAAAAAGCATGCAATAAGCACGGATGCATATAATGAGCTGCGAAAAGCGTTAAATGACAAAAGTCTGATCCGATACGATACCGTGTGCGGAAGATTTTTTGGCGGCGACGAAAAAAAGATGAAAGAAGCGGCGATGCATTTCAACCATAAGATAAAAGAAATCACCACGCTCAAAGAAAAGATTGACGTATACGATATAGAAGTGCCGGAAACGCATAACTTCGCCCTTGCATCAGGGGTTTTTGTACACAATAGCGGTAAGCAGGGAAGGGATAGGAGAACGCAGGCAATTCTGCCTCTGCGGGGGAAAATATTAAACGTGGAGAAAGCACGGCTTGATAAAATGCTCGCGAACAATGAGATAAAATCGCTGGTTATCGCGCTCGGTACTGCCATAGGCGCGGACTTTCTGGTGGACAAAATCCGCTACCACAAGATCATTATTATGACCGATGCCGACGTGGACGGCGCGCATATCCGCACGCTCCTTTTAACTCTATTCTTCCGCCATTTTCGCGCGATAATCGAAAATGGGTATATATATATAGCCCAGCCGCCACTGTATCGTGTGCAGTCGGGCAAGGAGTTCAAGTACGCATTCGACGACGAAGAAAAAGAAAAAATAGCAGCGGAGTTTACCAAGGCAAAGACACAGGGCGGTATTTCCATCCAGCGGTATAAAGGATTGGGGGAAATGAATCCGCAGCAGCTATGGGAAACAACTATGGATCCCGCCACACGCTTGTTGAAAAGGGTGACCATTGAGGATGCGCAGGAAGCTGACCGCCTGTTTGACGTGCTGATGGGAGAAAAGGTTGCGCCGCGCAAGCATTTCATTCAGAGCCGCGCGTCGATGGTGTCCAATCTTGACATCTAAAGGGTTACAAGAGTACTATCAGGGGGTGCCCCGACGGGGTTTTTAAATACCATGGGTATTAAATCATACTTGACCGAATCATATACGGAGTTGAAGAAGGTGAACTGGCCAACGCGCCAGGAAACTACCAAACTTACGCTTATCGTTATCGGCTTTTCGCTTGGAGTCGCTATCTTCTTGGGCATATTGGATATTATCTTCTCAAACGCCCTGAGCCAATTCTTTTTCTAAACTATGGAACAAAGCGAAACAAAGAAGCCAAAGGGTTTGCATATTGACGACAAAACGAAATCTCTGCGTGCCTGGTACGCGGTGCATACGTATTCCGGTTACGAAGACGCTGTGGCTCGCTACCTCAAACAGCGAGTGGAGTCGCTCTCAATGAACGACAAGATTTTCAGCATCACGGTCCCCAAAGAAAAGAAAATCCGCATCAAGAACGGCAAGCGCAAGGTAACCGAGGAAAAGATCTACCCGGGATACGTGCTTGTTGATATGATACTCAACGAAGATTCGTGGTATGTGGTTCGCAATACGCCCCGCGTGATGGGATTTGTAGGTCCCGATCCAACCAAACCAACACCGGTATCAAAGAGTGAGGTGGAAAACCTGCTCTCGCGGATGGAAGAGGATCATGAAGCGAAATTCAAAGTAGAATACGCGGTTGGTGATCTGGTGCGGGTTGTGGACGGCCCGTTCAAGGATTATGAAGGCAAGATTACCGAGGTTGACGAAGAGCACGGTCGTGTGCGAGTATCTATACCGGTATTTGGGCGTGAAACCATCACCGAAATAGACTCACTGCAAATCCAAAAAATGTAAATATGGCCAAAGCAATAAAAACCAAAATTAAAATACAGCTTCCGGCAGGCACCGTAAACCCGGGGCCGCCAGTGGGCACCTCGCTTGGTCCGCACGGCATTAACCTAGGGCAGTTTTGTCAGCAGTTTAACGACGCCACCAAAGAGATGACGGGATCCATTGTTCCCGCGGTTATTACGGTGTACGAAGACCGCTCGTTTGATTTTGTGCTCAAAACGCCGCCAGCATCCGATCTTTTGAAAAAAGCGGCCGGAGTGGAAAAAGGAGCGGGGGATATACTCAAACAGAAAGTTGGAAGCGTAACGAAAGCGCAATTAAAAGAAATAGCTGAAAAGAAAAAAGCCGATTTGAACGCATACGACGTGGAACAGGCAATGAAAATAGTTGCTGGCACCGCCCGCTCAATGGGGATTGAAGTAAAAGAATAAGGAACAAAAAATCCATGAGGTTCAACCTCGGTCTGCGGAGATTGAACTTCATGGATTTGTATACTGATTTTTATAAAAAAGGAACGATTTTTACATCGTTCCTTTTTTCTGCTAAATTTGAGGTATGAACTATATTCCGACAATTGGTTTGGAAATCCACGCCGAACTTCTGACGCAGACCAAAATGTTCTGCAGCTGCTTGAACGATCCGACAGAGATAACGCCAAACAAAAACGTATGCCCGATATGCATGGGGCACCCCGGAACGCTTCCAGTGCCGAATAAAAAGGTGATTGAATATGTCATACGTACAGGACTTGCGCTGAATTGTGACATAAACAAACACTCAAAGTTTGACCGCAAGAATTACTTTTATCCAGATCTTCCGAAGGCGTACCAAATAAGCCAATACGACCTGCCGTTTTGCAAAGACGGATATATGGTGTTGCCGCAATCGGGCAAAAAGATACGCATCCGCCGCATACACTTGGAAGAGGATACGGCAAAACTGCAACACGGAGGCCCTTCGACAAGCTCAGGGCAACCAGCTTCGCTGGTTGACTTCAACCGAGCGGGCGTGCCTTTGATGGAACTGGTGACCGAGCCGGATTTCCATTCGGCAGACGAAGTGGTAGAGTTCGCGCAGGAATTCCAGCTCATACTCCGCTACCTTGGAGTATCCGACGGGGATATGGAAAAAGGTCATCTGCGGCTGGAAGCAAATATTTCAGTAGCGCCGGCAGACGCGAAAGAACTTGGTACAAAGGTGGAAATAAAAAACATAAACTCATTTCGATTTATGAAAGCGGGGATTGAATATGAGATCGCTCGTCACACGAAACTCTACGAAGAAGGAAAAGAAGAAAAAGTTGTGCAGGAAACCCGTGGATGGAACGAGCAAAAACAGGAAACATTTTCCCAGCGCTCAAAAGAAGAAGCGCACGACTACCGCTATTTCCCGGAGCCGGACATCCCGCCGTTTGATTTTGCCGATGACTATATAGAGGAACTTCGAAACTCCATTGCGGAACTTCCCCAGCAAAGACGTGAACGCTACGCGAGCGAATACAACCTTTCCGAAAAGCAGACAGATGCGCTTGTGCAGGATCCGGCATACGCGGACTTTTTTGAGGAAGCAATATCCGAGTTGCGGGAACTCGTTCCCAATGCTCCGGTAGATTTAGTGTATAACTATCTCATGTCGGATATACGGGGAATAGAAGTGCAGAAGGCGGTGAGTTTACAACACATGCCGCTCAAGCCAGTGCATTTGGCGTTCATAACCGCGCAGATTCTGCAGGACAAGATTTCCAGCAGAACCGCAAAAGATGTGCTGTTAAAAGTGTATAAAACCGGCGATGATCCCGACAGCATTATACGCCAGGAAGGCCTCGGACAGATCTCCGATCTGTCCGAACTTGAAAAAATCGTCGCGGACGTCTGTGCCGCGAACCCATCCGTGGTGGAGGAATACAAATCCGGCAAAACAGCGGTTCTGCAATTTCTGGTGGGAAAGGTTATGGCGCAAACAAAGGGCCGTGCCAATCCAGCCCAGGTAAAGACACTTCTTGAAAAGTTTGAACAAGGTTGAACCTTGCTCAAGCTGAGCAAGGTTCAACCTTGTTCAAAGACCCAGTGGATGTCTTCGTTTCGTTTGAACCACGTCATCTGCCGCTTGGCGTATTTTTTTATTTCCGAATACAGCTGATCAATCATGCCCTGTTTTGAAAGTTTCCCTTGCAGATGCCTTGCCGCGTACCTGTACTCCAATCCCAGCTGTTCAAGGCGTCTCCACGAAAGACCCTGCTCGTGGAGACGGTGAACTTCCGCCAGCATGCCTCCGCGGATGCGCTTCAAAAGCCGATCATAAATTTTTTTGTGCAAGATTTTTTGCGGGGGATTGATGCCTATGAAAAACGTCGGATACATATATTTTTTGCCGCCTTGCTTTGGGGATGCGCCGATGTGAAGCGCGATCTCCAACGCGCGAACGAGGCGCCTGCGGTTGTGGCGATCGATTGTCCGCGCGCGGGCAGGGTCGAGCTTTTTCAGCCGTGAAAAAAGTTTCGGCGTTGATACTTTTTCCAGTCCGGCGCGCAGCTCCCGGTCGGGCTTCACTTCGGGGAATGAAATATCCCTCAAAATCGCGTCTACATACTGGCCGGTGCCTCCGCATATGACGGCCGTTTTGCCCTCACGCAACAGCCGTTCCAAAACCCGACGTGCCCGCTTCTGGTACTGCGCGACGGTATACGTGTGGGCGGGAGAGGCAATATTCAGCATATGATGCGGCACACCCCGCATTTCCCGCTGCATGATTTTACCCGATCCGATATCAAGCCCCGTATATACCTGCCTGGAATCAGCCGAAATAACCTCACCGCCGCTTGCACGAGCTATTTTGACCGCCAAATCAGACTTTCCGCTCGCGGTAGGCCCAACGATTGCAATGACTACTCCTCCCATGCGGTGGGCTGATTTTTTCTCAGGCGGATTTCTTCACTAAGAAATTGTACGAAAGTATCTATTTTCTGTTCGCCCAGCTGGTCCTTGTGGTAACTGCGGACATTGACGACGTTCTTTTCGATCTCTTTGTCGCCGAATACAAGCATATACGGAATTTTTTCAAGTTCGGCCTGGCGGATCCGTTTGCCGAGCGTTTCGTTGTCGGAAAAAAGCTTCATACGTATGCCGCTGCCTTCAAGCTCCTGTTGGAGGTCCATCGCGTATGAAATATGTTTATCGGAAATCGGGATGAGGGCCACTTGCAGAGGAGAAAGCCACGTCGGAAAGGAGCCGGCAAGGTGCTCAATAAGCACCGCCAAGAATCGCTCGATGGAGCCCATAATCGCCGCGTGTATCATAACGATCCGTTCGTCTTTTCCTTTTTCATTCGTACACACTAAATTAAACCGTTCAGGCATATTCATATCGAGTTGAATGGTAGCAACCTGCCATTCGCGTCCAAGTGAATCTTTTGCAATAAAATCAAGCTTCGGGCCGTAAAACGCGGCTTCACCAGGGGCCTCAATCGCCGATGCTTTTCGGCTCCTAACGAGGTCACGTAGTTGTTTTTCGGATTCTTTCCAAACTTCCGCATCCCCGATGTAGGCCTTCATATTTTTGGGGTCGCTTAACGACAGACGGAGCGTCAGTTTGAATCCGAAACCCTCATAAAATATCTGAATAATATCCCAAATCTTACCCATCTCTTCTTTTACCTGATTTTTCCGGCAAAATACATGAGCATCGTCCTGTGTAATGGACCGTACGCGGGAAAGGCCGCCGATTTCGCCCGACTGCTCATCGCGGTATACTTTGGTTGTGTTTGCGTATCGCTGTGGAAGATCGCGATAGCTATGCGGCTTGCGCGCGTATATCTGGGTATGATGCGGGCAGTTCATAGGTTTGAGGGCAAACTCATGCCCTTCACGGGTTTTGAAGCGGAACAGCTCGTCTTTGAATTTGTCCCAATGGCCGCTTTTTTCATAGAGATCTTTTTTGGTGAGATGGGGGATATCCACCTGCTCGTACCCCCGGTCCTTTCGAAGTTTCCAAACGAAATCATCAAGAAGGTTCCGTACGAGAGAACCTTTCGGCGTCCACAATGGAAGTCCGCTCCCCACTAGAGGGGAGAATGTGAATAGATCCAGCTCCACGCCAAGTTTTTTATGATCGCGTTTGCGTGCCTCTTCCTGTAGCGCGAGATACTCGTCCAGTTCCTTTTTCGTCGCGAATGCCACTCCGTATATGCGAGTGAGCATTTTATTTTTCTCGTCTCCTCGCCAGTACGCACCCGCAACGTGCGTAAGCTTGAATGCGTCGGGATTGATTTCGGACGTGCTCTTGACATGAGGCCCTAAACAAAGATCCGTAAATGCCCCCGACGTGTATTCGGTAATCTTCTTTTTGTTTTTGATAAGTTCCTGCACGAGCTCCAGCTTGTACGGCGCCTGTTTAAAAAGTTTCTTTGCTCCCGCGGACGTGAGTTCTGATTTTTTAAAAGCAATCTTTTCCTTCACCAGCTCCCGCACCCGTTTTTCCAACGCGGGAAGGTCGGCATCGGATAAAGGCGTGGGAAGATCGAAGTCGTAATAAAAGCCGTTTTCTATCACCGGCCCTATGGCAAGCTTGGTCTTCGGGTGCGCCTCCAGCACCGCAATCGCAAGCAGGTGAGAGAGCGAATGCCGGGCTTTAAATATCGCATCCTCAGCAGAGTTCTTTTTCATATAGATGAATTCTACTTTATTTTTACCCAAAAAACAAAATACAGAATAAAATTGATATTTTAGAATTACCACTTCCTCGTCGATCGCCAGTGAATGTACATTTGCATTTTGAAAAAGATGTGGTATGATATGAGCCTAATTCACATTTATAATTAAATATTAAGGAGAAAACTGTCATGGAAAACGGACAGAAGCCCTTTAATGAATCTAATGAAAAAACTGCAAAAAGGCAGAAAACATTAGATAGACTCACAAAAAAATTTATAAGTTCCGTGGTAGATTGTTTGCCATCGCAGGTAGATGCGATGACTATGCAGGAATGGGTAAAAAACCCAAGAGCGCTCCAAAAAGTTCTACGAGAAGCATTGTGTCCACCCGATGTGCGCAACGATTTCCTCATTTTTTAAATATATAATCCCTCAACTTCGGTTGGGGGGTTTTATGTAGAAAGGGAAATTTGACCGAGGTTCAACCTCGCTCAACAAGGTTGAACCTTACAAGCTCTCCGCTTTAATTCAACCGGACAACTTCCTCGGCGATAAGCTTGGGCTCAGAGTCGCGCATAGACAGCTTGCCCTGCACCACGACGATGCTGTTGGGCAGCCACGCCTCGGGTTTTTTGGAAAGTATCTCCGAAAATACCACAAGCTCCATACTGTCGCTTGTATCCTCGATGCGCACGAACGCGATCTCTTTGTTGTTCTTGGCGACAATTTTTTTGACATTTGTTATAACACCGCCGATCCGGATAAAACGGGGAAGGGAAGAACGGTTCTCGTTTTTAATAATGGACGAGATCGGTACCGCCTTTTTTTCTCGGTAAAATTTTTCGTACTTTTTGAGCGGATGGTCTGATATATAAAAGCCAAGCAATGCTTTTTCCCAGAACAGCTTTTGTTCGTTGGTGGCGGCGGCGACGTCCTTGAGCCGCAACGAAGGGGTGGACGCGGCAGATCCGCCGAAAAGGGAATGGTGGTTATTCTGCTCGGCCTTGCGGATGTGCTGCGATGAGGCGAGTATGACATCCAGATTTTCCAAAAGCCGGTTACGCTCGGTTCCCAGCGAATCGAAAACCCCCGCCTTTATAAGGGACTCGAACGACTTTTTGTTCAGATCCTTATGGATTATACGTGAGAGAAAATCCTCAAACGATCCAAACGGCCCTCTGCGGGCGCGATCCTGAGTGATCGCTTCCACAATGCCGGTTCCTACATTTTTGATGGCAAGAAGCCCAAAGCGGACATCGCCACCCTCGGGAGTAAAAAGCGAAAAGCCCTGATTGATGTCCGGCGGGAGCGTCTGGATGCCCATTTTTTTGGCTTCGGCAACCAGGAACGATATGCGGTCGATATCGTTTTTGTCAGAGTTAAAGAGGCTCGTCGTAAACTCCACCGGGAAATGCGTCTTCAGATACGCGGTCTGGTACGCGATCATGGCATAGCACACCGCGTGGCTGCGGTTGAATCCGTAACGGGCAAATGGCGGGAATAGGTCCCAGATCTTTTTGGCGGTCTTGGGATCAATGCTGTTTTGTATCATACCTTGCACGAGCTTTTCTTCCTGTTCGTCCAGAAGTTTCTGAATTTTTTTCCCGATCGCTTTGCGGAGAATGTCCGCTTCTGAGAGTGTAAAGCCGGCAAGGTCGCGGGCGATGCGCATCATCTGCTCCTGATACACCCCTATGCCGTACGTCGGTGAAAGAATCGGCTCAAGCTTAGGATGCAGGTACAAAACCTTTTCCTTGCCGAATTTGCGGGCGATATACTGGGGGATAAGCTCCATCGGGCCCGGGCGGTACAATGCGACCATGGCGATGATATCTTCCAGATCGTTTGGCTTGAGCTCCTTGAGGTAGCGGCGCATACCGCTGGATTCAACTTGAAATACGCCGGTCGTGTTTCCCGGTTGGAAAATATTTTTAAACGTCTCGGTATCATCAAGCGGGATTTTGGAAATATCTATGTCGGTGCCCTGTTTGTCACGCACGAGCCGAAGTGTGTCTTCGATGATGGTGAGGTTCTTGAGTCCAAGCAGGTCCATTTTCAAAAGTCCCATATCCTCCACCGTGTGCCACTCAAACTGCGTCATGATGGTGTTGGGGTCCTGCGGAGCAAACTGCAAGGGCAGGTATTCGGTCAGCGCGTGCTCCGATATCACGATGCCGCAGGCATGCACGCTCGCATGCCGTGCCACACCCTCCAAATGCTGGGCGGCATCCACAAGCTTGCGAACGTCGGTATTCGTCTGGTACTGCTGTTTGAACTCGGGAACCTGCTGTAGGGTTTTATGGAGGGAGAAATTGAATGGCACGAGCTTGGCGATGCCGTCGCAGAACGAGTACGAAAACCCAAGTGCCCGTCCGACGTCCCGTATCGCCGCGCGGGACGCCATGGTCCCGAATGTAATGATATGCGCGACATTGTTCTCGCCATACGTTTCCTTCAGGTATCCCATCACCTCGTCGCGCCGCACGTCGGTAAAGTCAATATCGATATCCGGCATCTGGATGCGGTCGGGATTCAAAAATCGCTCAAACAGAAGATTGTAGCGGATGGGGTCTATATCGGTAATTTTGAGGATGTAGGAGATAATGCTTCCCGCGGCAGACCCACGTCCCGGCCCGACCACGATCTTGCGCTTCTTTGCCCAGTTGATAAAATCCTGCACAATCAAAAAGTAATCGGCAAATCCGGTCTTTTCTATGACCGAAAGCTCATACTGTATCCGTTCATGGACTTCAGTAGTTATTTCCGAATATCGATCTTTTACTCGCTGGTCAACCAACTTCCGCAAATACGAAAAATTATTTTCCCCTTCCGGTAATTTAAATTTTGGGATAAGGGTTTTTCCAAGCTCGAGCTCCACATTGCATTTCTCGGCGATCTTGAGCGTATTCTCGACTGCTTCGGGGTATTCCGTGAATAATTCTCTCATTTCATCGGGCGTGCGCATAGAAAAATCTCCCGCGCGCAACGACATACGGTCTTCATCGGTGATCTTGTTCTGAGTCTGTACGGCAAGCAGAATATCGTGAAAGAACGAATCGTCTTTGCGTAGGTAGTGCATATCTTGTGTCGCAACAAGCGGCGTTTGCGTTTCTCGTGCAAGCGCCACAAGCTGCGGCACAAGCTTTTCCATATCGGCAATGCGTGGCTGTTTCCAGATCTCAATATAAAAATCGTCTCCGAAGTTTCTCTTGTAAAATTCAAGAGCCGCTTTCGCCTCCGCCCGCTGGCCGCGGGACAGTAAGCGGGGGATTTCTCCGCTTGGGCATCCCGAGAGCACCACAAGTCCTTCGCGGTATTTCTCCAAAAGTTCCTTATCGATCCGTGGTTTGTAATAAAATCCTTCAAGGTTGGCGCGTGTGACGAGCTTGATGAGGTTTTTCCAGCCGGCGTTGTTTTTTGCCAGGAGTGTAATATGAAAATACTTGTCTGTTTGCGAACCGCTTTTGTCGAATCTGCTTTTCGGTGCAAGGTATGCCTCCACGCCGAGTATGGGTTTAATGCCCTCCTTTGTGGCGCGCTTGTAAAATTCTATTGAGCCGTACAAATTGCCGTGGTCAGTGAGCGCAAGCGCGGGCATATCGAGCTCTTTGGCGCGAGCAACAAAATCGTCAATCTTCGCCAGCCCGTCCAGTAGGGAATAATGAGAATGACAATGCAGATGGACGAAAGACATGACAAAAGTATACCCGCAAAAAATATTTTGTGCCAACCAGGGGATTGACAAGACGGATCGTATAATGTTTACATACGGTCAGTAACTTACCACTTAAATTTAAGGAGTTAAAAAATGAAATGCTGCATTTATGTTTTCGTCATTAACGAAGAACTTTCCACTTGCGCAGGTGGAAACCATTATTTTCCTCTGGAAAAAGATCTTCTTTTGCATGTAGGAGAAAAACTATTAATCCCAGTAGGAGATACATACGCTTCTTTTATGGAGATTGAGGAAATTGGGATCGACTTAATTAACGAAAGAAAAATTTATTATGGGAGGAAATCGGGAGAATATAGTAGTGCGACTATAGGAGAATCATGGATCCGTAATTTTCTAAAATTTTTTTTCAATTATGATAAGATTAGACATTGGTGGGAAGGTGAAGGAGTATTTCCGAGAAGGACTTAGCACAGTGAAAAAATTATTTGAACATCCCAGGCAAACGCCTTATGGATGTTTTTTATTTTCCAAACATGCGTAGGGCGGCCAAAACTTCTGTCATGACAGAAGTTTTGGATGGGGCTGTATGTTTTGATGAGATTACGCGTCTGCACTAATCTGGTAACTTAACATCTGTGCATGGATGCGCGGAGAGATATACGTCTCTGCTATCGTCAAATACGCGTGCGTGCGGGGATAATATACCTTCCCCCGGCACGCCCTAAAGCCTACATGCTCTAGTTGAATACGGGGTGTGCAGGCTTTTTTATGTTAAACTAACACACAAGATGAAAAGGAAATTTGACTGCACGATCGGCATAGACGAGGTGGGACGGGGACCGTTGGCTGGGCCGGTGTGCGTGTGCGCAGTCGCGTTGTCAAAGGAGAAGGAGATGAGGTTGCTTCGATGCGCTCGCAGTAAAAATGAAAAGAGAAAATTTGCCGACTCAAAAAAACTTACGGCAATACAGCGGGAATATTGGGCTGTATGGAGACAAAGGGAGCAGGTTCCATTCGCGCTTTCGTACGTACGTCCGGCGACTATAGATAAGATGCGGATTCATCATGCGGTGAACAGGGCGGCTCAACGCGCGTACCATAAGGTGCTCGCAGAACTGCGTCGCGAAGTTCGCAAACCAAGGTTCGGTACCGTATCAAGTACGGCACCAAACCTTACGAACTCCGCTCACAATGAAAGTAGGGTGATTGCGGACGCGGGGATTAAAGTGAACGCACCGAATTTTAAAAGTTTTCCAAAAGCGGACGAGACGGTGCCCGCGGTGGCGCTCGCGTCCATTATTGCCAAGCTCCATCGCGACCGGTATATGTCCCGTTTGCACAAAAAGCACCCAGCGTATGGTTTTGTGGTAAATAAGGGATACGGTACTCGCGGGCATACTGCCGCGCTTATAAAACACGGCCCAAGCACGGCGCATAGATTGACGTTTATTCGCAACTATACTACACTTAAGAAAAAATAACGCGCACGAAGTTCGCAGACCAAACCCTACGGGCTTCCTGCTCGATTGAATTATGGGAGGAGTACCGACAAAACATCATACGAGATCAAAAACCGGCAGGCGTAGATCACATCACGCGCTGAAACCTAAAAAACTGTTTCCGTGCCCTGAGTGCAAACATCCGTTACTGCCACATCGGGCATGCGCGAACTGCGGCTACTACAAAGGCAAGAAAGCGTAACAATGGCTACACGGCACCTTATCAGATCCATAATTCTACAGTCGCTCTATGAATGGGATTTTCTCAAAAAAGAGCTCGATTTGGTGAAGATTGTGCAGCGGAATCTCGATGAATTCGGGCCCGGTATAGACGAGCCCGAGTTTGCGTGGAAAATAATCAAAGGTATTGCCGAACACTTGCCGCAGATTGACGGCATTATATCCAAATCCGCCGTCGAATGGCCGCTGGATCAAATAACCATCATCGACCGCAATGTATTGCGTATCGGCGTGTATGAGATCCTCTACGCCGATCCACAGGAGGTTCCGCATAAGGTCGCCATCAATGAATCGATTGAACTGGCAAAAAACTACGGCGGCATCAATTCCGGCAAATTCATAAACGGCGTGCTGGGTACGGTGCTCAAGCAGGTGGAGCAGTTGGAGACAGAAGGCAAGAGTAAGGGGTAAGGGTTATAGAAGCTAGGATGGTGTAGGGTATAAAGTTGATGGGCACAAACTTCTGCCTATACCCGCAGACCATACAAGCATCCATACCCACTCCCATTCACACGCGAGACACATATAAAATCATGGATCAGATACAAGAATTTGAACAAAGCATACACTATGCCTTCAAGAACAAGGACGTTCTGCAGGAGGCGCTCACACATCGCTCATATTTAAACGAGAACCCTTCGTGGCATCTGCCGCATAACGAGCGGCTTGAATTCTTGGGAGATGCGGTGCTGGAACTCATCGTAACCGAAAACCTCTATCACAAATACCCAGATATGCAGGAAGGAAAGCTGACCAGCATCCGTGCGGCGCTGGTCAACTACCAAACGCTCGCGAAAGTCGCTCAGCAGGTACAGCTGGAAAAATACCTCTTCCTATCAAAAGGGGAGATGAAAGACACCGGCAAAGCGCGCGAAGTGATACTCGCCAACGCGTTCGAAGCGCTTTTGGGCGCGCTGTATATGGATGGCGGCTACGATGCCGTTGCATTCTTTATCGTGGAGCAGGTGCTGGTGCTCGCTGACGACATTGTAGCAAACGATTCATACCGTGACGCGAAAAGCTACTTCCAGGAGATCGCGCAGGATAAGATTCGCGTGACGCCGACGTATTCGGTGCTCAAGGAGCTGGGGCCGGATCATAAAAAAGAATTCGTGGTGGGAGTGTTTCTCAAAGACAAAAAAATAGCCGAAGGCACTGGTACATCCAAGCAGGAAGCGGAAGTAGATGCCGCGAAAAACGCATTAAAATCTTTCCAGAAAAGTTAATGCTAATCATACGAACAGCAGAATGCGTATCATGCAAAAAAACGCACTAAAAGAGATTCGCTTTCGCAAGATTTGCATGGAACATTCGTAGTTTCGCATTAAGAATCGATTCACATATGTATCTGAAACGATTAGAAATAAACGGGTTCAAATCCTTCGCGCAGAAAACGGTGTTCGATTTTCCATCGGGCATTGTTGGCGTGGTGGGACCAAACGGATCGGGGAAATCAAACGTCATCGACGCGGTGCGCTGGTTATTGGGCGAACGCGAAGCAAAAAACCTTCGCGGAGGCAAGATAGAAGATCTTATTTTCGCCGGTACGCCCAAAAAACCCCGTATGTCGCAGGCACAGGTGAGTCTGGTGTTCGATAATACATCGGGCGATCTCCCCGTTGATTTCAAGGAAGTGATTATTACCCGCCGCGTATCCCGGGATGGCGCAAGCGAATATCGCATAAACGACGCGGAGGTGCGGCTCAAAGATGTCGTCGATTTTTTCTCAAAGATAAAGTTAGGGACAAAAGGGCTGACCGTTATTGGGCAGGGAGCAGGGGATATATTCGTGCGCGCGAGCGCAGCCGAGCGCATGCAGATGGTACAGGAAATTCTTGGTTTGCGGGAATATGAACTAAAAAAACACGAGGCCCAGCGAAAACTCAAAAACACGCACATCAACCTCGAAAAGGTTATCGCGATGACCGAGGAAGTAGCCCCGCGCCTGCGCATGCTCAAACGCCAGACCGCCAAATGGCACAAACGATCAGAAATAGAAGAAGAGCTCAAATCGATTGAAAAGGATTTCTTCGCGTACAAAATCGCCCAACTACAGAGCGAGCGAAAGCATATTGTCGCGCCGCTTCCTGAACTTGAAAAAAAATATAAGGCATCGGACGATGAACGCGTAAAACTCGAAAAAGAACTTGCGAAGCTCGAGGAAACATCCATGTCCAAATCGCGCATGCAGGAACTCTCGGTTAAACGCAGGGAACTGTTCGCGGAGCAATCGAAGTACGAACGGGAACTTATGAGGCTAGAATTGGAGGAAGAGCGAGAGAGCAAGATATCGAAATATCGAAATATCGATATTTCGTCCGTTGTAACGGCAAAAACGCTCACCGAGACAAAAGATAAACTGCAATCCCTGTTGGGATTGACCGACCTCAATGCATTGTTCGCATCAATTCGAAAAATCATCCAAACAATCGAACACATCCTCGCCCCCCTAGAAGAGAAGGGAGACGCGGAGAAAAAAGATTTTTCAGCAGAACGGAAAAAGATGGAAAAGGAACTGCACGAAACACGCCTGCTCTTACAAAAAATAGACGCGGAGGAGGAAGAAATATCACATGGGATGGCGCGATTCAACGAGCAGTTTAAAAACATATACGGACAGTTGGATGCTGTGCGCGGAAATCTGAAGCAGATAGCGGATGCACGGACAAAGATCTCATTTGAGCAGGAGAAGAACGAGTACAAAATGCAGGAGCTGCGCAATTATGCGCAGTCGTTTGGAGGAGACTTTCACGCATTCGAAAGTGCCGCTCATAGCTCCCTACCCACCACCCACTACTCAGAACAAGAACTTGCCGATATGGATCGCAGAATTATGCGCCTGCGGGGGGAGATGGCAAGTATCGGCGATGTAGACGAAGCGATGCTTAAAGAAGCACAAGAGGTTGAAGTGCATTATACGCACCTTGTAAAAGAGACCGGCGATCTATCCAAAGCATCCGCGGACTTATTTATGCTTATAGACGAGCTTCAGGAAAAGATTGAAACCGATTTTCAAAAGGCGTTTAAAAAAGTAAACGAGGAATTTAATACGTATTTCCGGCTGATGTTCAACGGGGGATCGGCGAAGATGAAGATAATTAAGAAAGAGGTCGAGGTTCAACCTCGATCTGGAGAGGTTGAACCTCAGGCCACCGATGAAAAAATCGCCGGCATAGATATAGACCTTTCCATACCGCAGAAAAAGATAACCAGTTTGGATATGCTCTCAGGAGGGGAGAAATCGCTCGTGTCCATCGCGGTGCTGTTCGCGCTCATCTCGGTCAGTCCGCCGCCGTTTCTGGTGCTGGACGAAGTCGATTCAGCATTGGACGAAAAGAATTCAAAACGATTCTCCGATCTTATAGGCAATTTTTCAAAACACACGCAGTTTGTCATCGTTACCCACAACCGCGTGACGATGGAGGCGGCGGATATTCTCTACGGTGTGACGATGGATGAAGGCGGCGCATCGAAGGTAATTTCGTTGCGCCTAGAGGACGCAAAGCAAGCCGTTCATTGACATTTTATCACGTTTCCTATAGATTTTACGCATTATGCTAGCAATCAAACTAAGACCAATCGGCAAGAAAAAGCAGATTTCGTACCGCGTGGTCGTGATGGAGAAAAAATCAAAACTGGTTGGAAAGTTCATTGAAGATTTGGGTTGGTACAATCCACACACAAATCTTTCATCGGTGAACAAAGACAGGATGGAATACTGGATTAAAAGCGGAGCTCAACCGACGGATTCGGTACACAACCTGCTTGTGCGGGAAAAGGTGAATGAGGGGCCGAAGGTGCCAAAGCATGGCAAGCCAAAACCGAAGACTGAAGACAGTATACCGAATACCGTATCAAGCGGGGCACAGGAGGAGAAAAAAGAGGAAGTGCCAGCGGCGGAAGTAACCGAAGTCCAACCTCCTCAGACCGAGGCTGAACCTCCAAAGGAAGAGCCGAAAGAAGAAGAAAAGCCCCCTGAAGCTTGACTTTTTAAAACTTTGCTATATAATGGCGGTATACAACTGAAAGGTCGATTGGAGAGATTAGAAGCAATAGACTACAGATATGGAAAGAGATCAGCAATTCTTAGAGTTCGTCATCAAGTCGCTGGTGAATTATCCGGATGACGTGAAGATCGAACGGCAGATCGACGAAATGGGCGTGCTTCTCAAATTGCAGGTGAACCGGGCGGACATGGGACAGATTGTCGGCCGCCAGGGAGCAACCGCAAAAGCCATCCGTTCTCTTTTGAGAATCGTGGGCTTGAAGAACAACGCTCGCGTCAATCTGAAGATTCTCGAGCCGGAAGGAGGAACGGGTCCGGCGCCCAGAGAAGCCAGCCCTTCGACGGGTTCGACTGGCTCACCGCAAGCAAGTGATGTTGATAAAGCAGTCGAAGACCTCAAAAATCTTTAATGTTTAGAAAAACAGTCCTCCGCCAACCAGCGGAAGGGCTGTTTTTTTATTTTATTCGTTCCCAAATCCCCTCGGGATCCGATTCTATTTTTTCTTTGATTTCCGGAGAATTAAGTTTTTCAATCAAATCTTCCGTTTCTTGCATTGTTGTAGGGGGCTGCTCGCTTATGGCGTCTGCTATATTAACAATCCGTTCTCTCATTTCAGAATGAATCATTGGTTTGCTACCGACCACCTTGTTAAAAACTTCTCTTACTCCTCCGGGATGCTCTTCTTTTAGCTCATTCAGAAAAGCTTCTAGGGTTCCTTTGATGTACTTTTTTACATTCTCAGCGGTTATCTGAAGTTTCTGCTCCTTTTTAGGAAATTGTTCTAATCCCATAGTAGTCCTTTCGATTATTGATAATTAATGTGTTGCGACTCATTGCATTATACATATTTCTAGGTTATAGTTCAAGATATGCAAGAAAAATCATTTGAGAAAAATCTTTCTCACGGATCAGAGCCGAAAAAACAGGAACACGACGAAAAAGATAAAGAAAAAGAACGTCAGAAGATGGAAGCATATTTGGAGAGGTTTGAAGAAAAAGCCCAACGCATTGATTCGATGCGGTTGAATAAAGCCCATAAGAAAAGAGAAATACCTCCAGTGCAGTTAGATGAAAAGAAAGAAGCAGACATCACGCAAGAAGTGGTGGACTCAAAGCAACACCTAGACGCATGCCACGCGGAAGGATTTGGTATATCACCATCGGGAAATCCCGAGGACAGCTTTTATCATACGATGTGGTCTCGGGATTTAGCGCACGCGGGAGGGAATTTTTACACGCGCGAAAAACCGCAAGCACTTATAGATTCTCTCGGAACGGTGTTTTCATATCAAAAAGATGATGGATCGCTCCCATACAGGGTTGAGCGGAAACGTTTTTTGCTGGAACACACAACCAAAGCGCTGTTCGGATTTGATCTGAACATTTTGAAGAAAATAGGGATAGATCCGATTACCAGAAAAAAAGATCGCCCGGTATATGAAGGCCAGGATGGCGGAAATGCCGAGGACACCATTCCTTCGATCGTGGTAACGCTCGGAGAGCTCTTTTTATCCTCAAAAGAAGGACGGCAGTTCGTTGCCAATCATTTTGAACAGGTGCAGAGTGCGATGGAGAACTTTATGCAGCGTACAGATCCACAGGATGGATTGGAGATATCAAAAAAATCGAATCCCGATTGGGCGGACAGCCTCAATCGTGGCAACAAAAAAATAGGCACCATTAACATCTGGTACGCCCGGGCGTTACGAATGATGGTCCTTATCACAGAGGGACTTGGAAAATCGGAAGAGGCGCAGGCATACAGGAAAAAACATGAAAAGGTGCAAAAAGGAGTGTTGGAAAAGCTCTATGACAAAGATGGGCATTATTTCAGAACGGGAGAAGGAGAAGATCGAGTCGATGCCACAGCAAGCGTGTTCGGCTGTCTGTATATGCTTTCTGCTGAGGAAGGTGCACTGGTGCAGGACACAATGAGAAACCGTCTTACTACAAATGCTGGGCTCAAAAACTTCGATCCGCCATACCCAAAGAACAAAATATATCCCATACTGCGGCTGATTGGCATGGGAGGATACCACAATGAATGCGTTTGGCCGTGGGTAACCGCGCAAAACATTCAAGCGAAGATAAAAATAGCGCTTGAACATCCGCAAGATGATGTACGTGAACGATTCAAAAAAGAAGCAGTAGAAGATCTCGCCGAACTGGCAAGCCTTTTTAAAGAAGCTGGAGGAGCATATGAAGTATTTGATCCCGACACGCGTCAGGCGGCAAAACTGAGGACCGGATTTAAAAAATATAAGGTCCCCAAAAACCTCATGGGGAATATGGCGGCATTCCATAGCGCCCACGCACAGCTTAAGGCACTAGGTTGGATTGAAAGTTGAGATACATGCGATTCCACGTTATTACACTTCTTCCCAAAACCATAGAGGAATATGCTAATTCCTCTATTTTGGGCAGGGCACAGAAGAGCAAAAAAATATCCGTCAAAACCTACGACCTGCGAAAATGGGGGATGGGCAAGTACAAGAAAGTTGACGATCGGCCGTTTGGAGGGGGGCCGGGGATGGTGATGGCAGTGAAACCGATCTACGATGCGGTTTCACGTATACAGAATACCGTATACCGTATACCGAAAAGAAAAACGCGGGTGATTTTATTCAGTACACGAGGAAAACTATTCACCCAAAAAGAAGCGAAGAGGTTGGCGAAATACGACGATCTTATTTTGATATGTGGGCGCTACGAAGGAGTAGACGAGCGAGTCGCAAAGCACATAGCCGACGAGGAGCTCTCAATAGGCGAATACGTGCTCACCGGAGGTGAAATGCCGGCACTCGCGGCCATAGATGCCGTTTCGCGGCTCACTCCGGGAGTGCTCGGGAAGAACGAATCGCTTGAGGATATAAAAGGCTCGTATCCCGTGTACACTCGGCCAGAGAAATTCGGCAGATGGCGTGTCCCTAAAACGCTTCTTTCGGGGCACCATAAGAACATAGACAAATGGCGAAGGGTGGAGTAGGATAAAGGCAGAAAATTCAAATAAAGAGGTGATTCAGTGAAAAAAATCAAAACACTTCCGGATGTTTTGTACTGCGCATTTCATACATTTCGATCCGAACTCGGCAAAGGGCAGTTGTTCTACGATGAGAAGATAAAAGTGTCCCATATGTGTGTGAACGTGTATTATCTTCAGGAATTCATTGGCACGCTCGTCCTTGTCTTGTGCGATGCCACACCAATTAAATTGCAGCTCTATGCCGACGGCACAAACTGGTTGAATAAAGCTACTTTTGAATTTATTGTCTCAACAAAAGAAGACGGAACAAGCCGCATTCTCTCAAAATTGCAGAACGAGAAAGATAACCTGAAATTCGCAGTCGGGGAGAATGGATATCATTTCTTTCAAGAGATTTGCAGAAGGATAGAAATGGAGCCGATTGTGGTGCACACACAAAAAACGGCTACATCAAACATTGATTGAAGAAAACAGGGACTTGCCCCCACACCAAAGCTTTGGTGTGGGGGTTGCTTTTTGTGTGCCAGTGTAGTACATTTCTGCGGGTATGGCAGAACATAAGACAACCGAAAAACAGACAAGCGTCGGACTCACGCTTGATTTTACGCAGGTGGAGGTGAGCGACGAGGTATATGAAGATATGGCGAAAAACGGCGTACTCTACGGCCACAAAAAATCGAGAAAAAATCCGAAATTCGGCGAGTATGTATTCGCGACACGCAACGGGCTTGAAATGCTCGATTTGCAGAAAACGATGCAGGGCATCGGGATCGTAGCGCAGGTGCTCAAGAAGGCAAAAGCGGAAAAAAAAGCATTCCTTTTAATCGGAACACAGCCCGCCGCGTACGGCGCAATCGAAGCGCTTTCCAAGGCGCTTGGCGACTGCTCGTACGTAACAGGCAAGTGGGTGGGGGGACTTATGACCAATTTTCCGGTTATATCCAAACGGATTGAATATCTCAAAAAGCGCCAACAGGATATGAGAGATGGCGCATTTGATCGCTACACGAAGAAGGAACGGCTTATGATCGAGCGGGAGATCGAAAAAATGTCAGCGACCTTTAAGGGCGTTGAACAGTTGGATAAAGTGCCGGATGTGCTGTTTGTCGTTGACGCATCGGTAAAGAACCATAAAACCGCACTGCATGAGGCGCACATCAAAAAATCGCTTGTGCTGGGGATAATAGACAATGACGACAACCCGGATGAATTCGATTACTTTATTCCGGCAAACGACCACGCGAAAGCGTCGATCGACTGGGTGGTAGCTTCGCTTATCGCGAAACTATCATAATGCAAATCTTCAAATAAAATTCGAATGTCGCGAATACATTGGAAGCATTCGGATAAATTTGTATATTAGGATTATATTTTATGGACAACACTATACTGAAACTGAGAGAAGAAACACAGGCAGGCGTTATGGACTGCGCCAAAGCCATGAAAGACGCCGGAGGAGACATTGAAAAGGCAAAGCAATTGCTAATGGAACGAGGAGCCGCGAAAGCATCTTCCAAGGCAGAACGCAAAACCGGCTCAGGCGTGTTGGAAACCTATGTGCACGGCGGAAGAATCGGTGTATTGCTGGAGCTACGCTGCGAAACCGACTTTGTGGCAAAGAACGAAACATTCCGTGAACTCGCGCACGAAATCGCGATGCAGATCGCATCAATGAATCCGCAGACCGTTGATGAACTGCTGGAACAAGAGTTTATTAAAGATCCTTCTCAAAAAATTCAGGACTTGGTTACGCAGGCGATTGCAACGACCGGGGAGAATATGAAGGTTGAACGGTTTGCCCGTTTTGAACTATAATAAACGGGTATGCTTACATATATACTTGAAGTCGTTTTTTTCTTAAGCGCAGGGGCAGTTCTGTACCTGCTTATTTCCAAATTGCCGCTCGTGGAAGGAATGGTCGGCGATGAGGAATTCAGCCGCAAGAAGCCGCTCCTGCAGGAAAAAATGACCATGCTTGCCGACGAGAAATTTATCGCGGGGTCATTGAAAGTTTTGCGCCGTGTACGGCTGATGATACTCAAAGTAGATAACCTTATTGCCCGGCGGCTTGATACCATGAAGGCGAAAGTTGAGGAACAGCAGAAATCCGAGGAGAAAGAGCACATTTTGAAGGAAGCGACTGAAGAAGAGCAGAAAGATAAGGGAAATGGGTAGGTAGTCTCGTAGGGGCCGAGGCCGGTCTGTAAAACCGTTAGCCATTGTGCTCGCGTGAGTTCGACTCTCACCCTACCCACATGATGCCAGCGTAGCTCAGTTGGTAGAGCAGCGCTTTTGTAAAGCGCGGGTCGGGGGTTCGAATCCCTTCGCTGGCTCAAAAAATTCAATATGCCGGAGTAGTTCAGTGGTAGAACGTTTTCTTGGTAAGAAAAAGGCTGCGAGTTCAATTCTCGCCTCCGGCTCATAAACTTGCAAACAGACCGTTTATTGTATATTGTGTATTGCATATTTGAACTATGCCTAAATCCAAATTCAGCGAAAATCTCATAAAAATGCGGTGCAACGTATGTAAGCGGATTAATTACTACACTCGTAAGAACAAGAAGACAAGCGAAGGAAAGCTTACCATTAAAAAGCATTGCAAATGGTGCCGCAAACACACCGAGCATACCGAAGCAAAAAAATAACCCCATGGGGTTATTTTTTCTGCGGGAGATGAGGGAATCTCACCTCCGCTCCACCAGCTGGCGGAGCTTCGTTCAAAACCCTCGGTTTTGAATTCCGCCATCCGGCGGATCCCTACACGGGGTATTTACAAATACCCCGACCCCCAAAGATTCGATTCCGTACACTCCCTTATCCTCTGCGGGAGATGAGGGAATCGAACCCCCGACCGGCGTTTTGGAGACGCCCGTTATACCACTTAACTAATCTCCCAACGCCCTTATTCTATGATATATTGAACTATATGACAAACGAACAGCTGGTGGAAGAGCTTATAAAACTCGGCTATATAAAAACGCCGCGCGTGGAGGATGCGTTTTTAAGCGTAGCACGGGAGCATTTTGTATCGGCAGATATGAAAGAACGCGCATATGAGAATATTCCACTTCCCATTGGATTCGAACAAACCATCTCCCAGCCGCTTGTGGTTGCTTTTATGTTGGAGTTATTGCAGGTGCGTGCAGGGGATAGGGTGCTTGAGATAGGTAGCGGTTCGGGTTGGCAATCGGCACTTCTCTCGTTTCTTTCGGGAAGTGAAGTCGTATCAATTGAACGAATTCACGAACTGCATGAATTCGCGAAACAAAACGCCACGGTGTATCCGAATCTTGCGCAACGAATCGAGTTTATACACAGTGACGGGTCAAAAGGATATGAAGAAAAAGCCCCCTACGATAAAATAATCGCGGGAGCCTCCGCGGAGGAAATACCTGCCGCATGGCAAGAACAGGTAGCAATAGGCGGGCGAATCGTGGCTCCGTTGGATGAGCGGATTGTGCTTCTGGAAAAAACGGGCAAACAGGAATTTACCAAAAAAGAATTTTTTGGCTTTAGGTTTGTGCCGTTGGTGATCCGCCAACCGGCGGAGTGAGTAGTGTGGTATGAGTCGTGAGAAAGAGGAAAATGGCAAAATAGGCCATTTTTTAATATATCCGCAAGGGGATTGACCCCCACACCTAGAAGCAGACGCTCCGCGTTTCTGTAAAAACTGCTTCTAGGTGTGGGGGTTGACTTTATATTCGTTTTATGCTAAGTTAGATGCAGTTCTATACATACGAAATTAACTAAATAAAAGAAAATAAATAATATAGAAAGGAGAGTGTAAATGAAAACACTCATTATGGTACTTTTTTCGTTCGTGATTGTCATTTCTGCCTTTGCGCAAAACTCCAAACCTCCGAATATGCCGGAGAGGGATGACGGTGTCGAGTGTCCTGATTCGGTAAAGAATCAAGCACCAACAACAAACCAGAAACCGGCTAAGAAGCAAAAATACCTCCAAATTGGGGCAGATCCAGTTGAGTGGGATAGGGTCCTTCAGGATGGTGAAATGGCAGTTAAAATAACTGAAGACATTTACGTTTCAACTCTTGGCAAGAGCGGTAAAAGGTCTAATGGCCTTATGCCGAAAGGAACTATAGCCATTGTGGATGCAGTAGCATTTAAAAATGGCTCCGCTCGCGACTGGTTAATAGCGGTATGCGGAAATCCTACATTTCAAATTGCCGGAAAGAACGCGAAATCTCTTGTTCCGCTGGATCTGTCCAATACAATTCCATTCGCATACTACAGCGATGGTATACAAGTGGATATTGCAAATAATGAAATGGTCCAATCTCAACTGGTGTATATACCTGATTCTACCTGGTTTACTAATGTAGAAAGCGAATTGCACGAAATTTCGTCTGGACAGAAAAGAATCGAAAGCTATTTTGTTGAGTTGTTTGAAAAGCTTGATAAAAAAAGTTATTTCGAACGAAACTGGGGATGGATCGTACCACTCGCAACCGTCGTCATTGGCGCTGTAATATATCTTTTGATTCCTGAAAAGGAAACAAAAGAGATTCACTATGATAACACCGGATGGGTACCCCCCGGAGATCCGAAGCCAGGGAAAAGATTAGCTGAAATTTTCAGAAATGTCTTTTCATTCAAAATGGCACTTAATTAAACAAGGTTCCGATGCTGAAATCATTTTCAGCATCGGGCCCACTATAAAGGTTTTACAGAACGGTATCCGAGGTTCGGTCTTCCCAAACCAAGGCCAAACCTCTGATCCAATTCTTGAAATCTTTTAATGGACAACAGGAACCCTTTATTGTACAGAGGGGATTGACCCCGCACCTTTAAGGCAGTTTGTTTTTTAGAGAAGCGAAGCTTCATCTGCCCTAAAGGTGCGGGGTTGACACGAAACAGTAAATATGCTACCTTGTAGCAATTGTGCGCTTTATGCGTACGTCAATATAAACAACAATACTATGAAAAATATAGCAAAAAACATTGTAATTGGGCTGCTCATGGTCGGTATGATAGCTGGAAACGGCGTATTTTTCGCATCCACGTCGGATGCGCGCGTTCCCGGCATAGGCACTGATTCGGAAGCAATTCCAATCAGTCAGCCGAAGAAAACATCAGGTGGATCGGGAGGAAAAGTCATAGCGCCAGAGGAAACAGACAGCGGCGCAGTGTTTAACAATCATCCGAATGACAAACCTACGTTGCGCACCTGCAACATAACACGCGATGGAGCGGACAATAAAAACTGCTGGGAGAAAATAAAGCCGGTCAAGGACGGTGAGCTTGTCAGCTTTAATGTGTATTATCACAATACTTCGCACGAATCCGCGCTCAATACCAAAATCGCGCTTCCGGATATCCGTTACAACTATAATTCGCAGAAAGTGGAGATAACCGCAAAACTCTGGGCGGATAACGCCTCGGCAGTGTACGGAGACGCATCTCTTACGGTAGAAGAGCAGCCGAGCGGTTCGTGGGAACTGCAGTTTCAATACACCAAATGGTATCCCGGATATGATATAGACAATCCAGACCCGTTGCCAAATGGCCAAGACGGATCGACTATCACAAGTTCACAAGGAATAAATCTTGGAACGGTTGTGGGACCTCCGAGTGAATTACAGGTTGGACAGCTTGTTTCGGTGTTTAAATTTGTCGCGGCTAAAAAACCAGTGGACAATAAACCCGCTGTTGAAACACGTGCCGCAACGAGCATCTCGAACGCAAGCGCAAAGCTTAATGGCTATGTGGACCCGAAGGGATCCGCAACAACCTACTGGTTTGAATATGGTATGTCGCAGACCGCGCTTACATCGCTTACTTCGAGTCAATCGCTCGGCACCGGAGCAGAAGACGTACAAGCGGCAATCAGCGGCCTGAAGCCGAACGTTACTTACTATTTCCGCATCGCGGCACAAAATGAGCACGGAAAGTCTTTTGGTTCAGTACTTTCATTCAAGACAAAGTCAGTTGGTGATGGCAGCGGAAGCGGACCTAACGCGTTAACCAATCCGGCAACGCAGATAACGACCAATTCCGCGCGCTTACAAGGATCGGTTAATCCAAACGGGCTTTCTACGACTTATCGTTTCCAGTATGGAACCTCGCCGACATTGGCCACGTTCCAGAGCGCAACGATATCTTCCGCGGGGTCAGGTGAATTACTCGTGGGCGTTTCAGCTCCCGTTACGGGACTTACGTCCAACACGACTTATTATTTCCGTGTCACAGCTTCAAACGAACTCGGAACCGACCAGGGTTCAATCCTGAGCTTTAAGACACTTGAAATACCGCAGGGCGGTTCGCCGATTGTACAGACGAAGCAAGCGACAGGCGTTACGCATGCGCAGGCGACGCTCAATGGCTCGGTCAACCCAAACGGTTTCAACACTACCTATTGGTTTGAGTACGGCACATCTAAGCTTTCCTTGACCTCACTTACACCGAGTCAGTCAATCGGTACCGGAGCAGGGGACGTAGACGCAATCATGAGCGGACTCACACCGAATACCACATACTATTTCCGCGTAGCGGCACAGAACGAGAAAGGAAAATCGTTCGGTTCAGTGCTGATGTTCACGACAGGCAAAGATGAAAATGGTGGCAATGGAAACGCGCCGTTTGTTGAAACACGCCACGCGACGAATATAACTACTTCGGCAGGGCGACTCAATGGAATAGTTGATCCGAACGCGATTTCGACCACTTATACTTTCCAGTACGGCACCTCGCCGACGCTGGCTACGCATATCTCGCTTCCGCTGGTGTCAGCTGGATCGGGAGACGGAGCTGTAGCGGTGTCTTCGGTTGTTTCGGGATTGAAATCGGACACGACTTATTATTTCCGCATTGTTGCAAGTAACGAACTGGGATCCGTACGTGGAGACATTTTGAGCTTCAAGACAGTTTCAATTCAGGGAGGAGGTTCTCCAATCGTCAAAACAACTCCGGCAACAGATATATTGCAGACTCGGGCGGTACTCAATGGGCATGTGGATGCAAACGGCCTCAGTACAACCTACTGGTTTGAGTACGGCACAGCAAAGACTTCTTTGACTTCACTTACGCCGAGCCAGTCAATCGGAACCGGAGCAGGAGATGTCACAGCATTTATTACCGGTCTGACGCCTAACACAACCTACTACTTCCGAGTAGCCGCGCAGAACGAAATGGGCAAATCATTCGGCTCCGTATTCACCTTTACGACCCAGAAAGACGGTGGAGACGATGGCAAAGGAGCGGCTCCAAAAGCCACGACACTTGCCGCGACCAACATCTCGCAGACATCGTCCCGCCTGAATGGGCAGGTTGATCCAAACGGACTTTCGACTGGTTATCAATTCCAGTACGGAACATCGCCTACATTGGAAACATTCCAAAGAACGGCGGCATCTTCGGCAGGATCGCAAGATGGTGCGTTCAACGTGTCGGCCACCATTTCGGGGCTTACAGGCAATAGCACCTATTACTTCCGTGTGACGGCATCCAACGAACTTGGCACCGATCAAGGAGCGATTCTGAGCTTTACTACCGGAGATCAGCCAGGTGGATTGCCGATGGTCAAGACAAACCCGGCACATGAGATTACACATACAAGCGCGCAACTCAGGGGGTATGTAGACGGAAACGGATTCAGCGCAAGCTATTGGTTTGAGTACGGAACGCAATCAACGAATCTTACATCGGTTACGCCTACACAAGACGTGAGTCTCGTGGCGCGCGATGTGGAATCTGTTATTACGGGCTTGAACCCCGATACCCGCTATTACTTCCGTATTGTGGCGCAAAACGAGCGCGGCAAATCATTCGGAGCCATCCTGACGTTTATAACCAATGACGATGGGAATGGCGGCGGGGGAAGCGCACCGGATGCAACGACTCAGGACGCGACGGACATCACCAAGACATCTGCTCGCCTGCATGGTGCAGTTGATCCGAACGGCATTTCGACATCCTATCGTTTCCAGTACGGCACATCCGCAACATTCGATACGTTCCAGAACACAACCGTGTCTTCGGTGGGATCCGGCACCAGTGCAATAGACGTGTCAGTGCCGATCAGCGGCTTGAGCGACAACACCACCTATTACTTCCGTGTTACGGCATCCAACGAACTCGGCACCGATCAAGGAGCGATTCTGAGCTTTACTACCGGACAGGGCGATGATGACGAGAGCATCGGCGGTGGAGGGGGCGGCGGAGGTGGTTCACGCCTGATCATCCGCACCGAAAACGTTTCCGTGATTAATTCCACGTCCGCTATCTTCTATGGGGCAGTTCGTTCCAGAGTGTCCGATCCGACCGTATGGTTTGAATACGGCACTTCGGAAGACGACCTTTCACAGAAAACGGAGGAAAAAACGTACGAGGGAGGCGACCTGGTGGACTTCTCGATTGAAGTGGATGATTTGCGGCCCGGTACGACCTACTATGTACGCGCGGTCGCAAAGACCAGAACCGCGTCAGGTGAAGGCGAAATACTCGACTTCAACACATTCGGTTCGGGAGCGCGCGCACCGATCGTGCAAACACTGCTCGCGACCAACATTTCACAGAATGCGGCACTCTTGAACGGCACGGTAAATCCGAACGGCGAACCGGCAACGGCATGGTTCGAATACGGCCGCACAGCGGCGCTTGGATCAAAAACATTCGAACAGCCAATCGGTTCGGGCACGCGAGCCGCGCAGATATCGCACGCGATAACAGGGCTTGTTCCAAATACGATCTATTTCTTCCGTGTTGTCGGTGAAAACCGCTACGGCAAGGCGCAGGGCATTATCTATGTTGTACGGACGACCGGAGCAGGCACAATCCCGTCTGGAGGAGGAATTCCGACTGTGGTAACGACCTCATTCGGATCCGGCGCTTCATGCGCGCTTCTGGTGCCGACGCTTGATAACAATCAGCTCGCCGCGGGTCAGGAGTTTGTGTACACGATAACCTATCGCAATGATTGCAACTACGATCTTTCCAACGCGTACCTAAAGATCATCTTGCCTACGGAAGTTGCATATGATTCTTCAAACTACCCGGTGGCGGATCGCGAGCAGAACAGCATCACGTACGAACTCGGCACTATTCCGCAGGACGCGGAAACCGAGATCACGATCAACGCAAAGGTGGCAAATTCTGCCAGTAAGGGAGATGTGCTCATCTTCAGCGCAATACTCAACTTCGAGGATGACCGCGACCGCCCGCAATCCATCAGCGCGTATCTAACCGCGGATGTGACCTCAGGACGCACGCTGACCGCAACCATCCTGGATGCGTTCAGGGCACTCTTCGGATTCTGGTGGTTCAGCTTACTACTTCTTCTCGCCGTACTCTTCCTTCTTTTCTGGATATTTTTCAGAAAGGACCGCAGGGAAGCGGAGGAAGCGCAGGTTGACGTATTGAGAACGTAACTGTCCAACGCAGATTCATGCAGACTATACGCGGACGAAGACGAGGGTAGACACTCATCTGAAACAAACCAAAAGCGGCTACACAAGCCGTTTTTGGTTTGTACATCCAGAGTTCACGCTATAGCGTGAACTCTGGATGTACATAACATACTAGGAGGCAGTTGACACCCGGGCTTATATAAGATAACTTTAGCGAAAGATCCGTAGACCATAGATTCCTGAAAAAAGGATTAATGCCATACAGGCGTCTATCGAGGAGTACACTTTTTGGTACGCGCGATCTAATAAAGGTCGTTTTTTATTCCGATAACATTCGTATGAAATCAAAAAAGCAAAAATCAAAGGAACTTACGGATACGCGGGGATTGTTTGAAAAAGCAAAGTCGCTTGTATTCGTTAATTTCTCAAAGACACCGGTTGCGAAAGTAGCCGAGCTAAAAGCAGGTCTCCGCAACGAAGGAGGCGCTTACAAGGTAATGAAAAAGCGACTGTATAACATTCTTTTCAAAGAAAAGAATCTTTCGGTCGATATGAGTCAGTTCGACAACCAATTCGCGGCAATCTTCTCGGATAAAGATATTTCAAATCCGGCAGGAGCCGCGTTCCGCTTCGCTAAAAGCCTTGAAAAGGATGGGTCGGACTTTTCCCTTCTGGGAGGAGCCGATATGGAAACCGGGGTTGTATACAGCGCCCAAGACATATCGCGCATAGGCAATCTGCCGTCACGCGAGATACTTCTTGCGCAACTGGCAGGAATGCTCAACACGCCAATGAAGCTGTTGGCGTACACACTCAGTGAAATAGGTAAAAATAAATCATAAACATATGGACGAAAAATACAAAGACATACTCGATAAGATCGAGAAAATGACCTCCTTGGAGATCGCGGATCTCGTAAAAGCCCTTGAGGAGAAGTTTGGCGTAAGCGCCGCAATGCCGGTGGCTGCCGCAGGAGGGGCCGCGGGGAGTGCCGCCGAAGAGAAAACCGCGTTCAACGTGGTGCTCAAGGCAGGAGGCGAACAGAAGATCAACGTCATCAAGGTGGTTAAGGAAGTAACCGGCCTGGGCCTCAAGGAAGCAAAGGATATCGTTGACGGCGTACCAAAGCCGATCAAAGAAAATATAAAGAAAGAAGAGGCCGAAGAGATAAAAAAGAAACTCGAGGAAGCGGGCGCGACTGTGGAGTTATCTTAAACGCGGAACTACACGGAAAAAAGCGGCGTTAACCCGTTAGAGCTTTAAAAAAGCTCTAACGGGTCGTTGCAAAACGCCGCTTTTTGATATACGCTTTTCTTACCGCGCCTTTAGCTCAGTGGTAGAGCGTTCCGTTCACATCGGAAAGGCCGGAAGTTCAATCCTTCCAAGGCGCACTATGAACAACAAAATTATTCTTGCTATTGTGGTTATTATCGTGTTTGGGCTTGTGGTCGCCCTCGGCTATGTTGTATCCCAGAACTCGGCGGGCATTACCGATTTGTTTCGCGTGCAGGACAGCGTAGTGGAACGAAGTGACACGGTCACCCCACGCAGCACGACCATCAGAATAACATCGCCGACAAGCAGAGACGTATTTCAACAAGGAACCGTAGAAACAATTTCCTGGACAGGGGGTGGTCCGCAGGTATCGTTGTTGCTTTCGCAGAGTTCATTCCTATCTCGGGGCGCGGCGGTATGGAATATTTCCAATATTCGCAACACGGGTTCGTACGTACTATATGTACCCACGCATCTTTCCGGCCGCTACACACTGCAAGTGACGGATGGAAATAAAACCGCTCGGACATCGCTTCAAATCGGACCGCGACTAACCGCATCGGGCTGGTCGGTGTATGTGGACCCGCGAAATTTGTTTGAGATCCAGTACCCAGCGGAAATCACAACACGTGATGTTGAACAGGAAGACACGTATCCGCAGAAGCAATACAATATTCTTTTATCAGATTTTATAAAAGGCGTCAGGATCACCCCGACGCAAGGAGGGCGTGAATTTCCTACTGTGCAGGTGCTAACGTTTAGCGCAAAAAATAAGGGACTTGATGAATGGCTCGAATTACACAGCGGGCTTGAACGCGCGTACAATTCAAAGCGCAGAACGGATTTCAATTCGAATATGTATCGGTTCCGTATGGCGGGGGAATCGGATGATATTCGCACGCGCACCTCGCCCGATGAGATGTTTGTGACCGTATCGGGATCGCACGCGTACGTTATACTGATTGACTTCGCATCTTCCGATCCGCCACGCGACGCTATAGACCCGCAAGAAATAGCAAAAACGTTTAGGGCGTATTAACAATGTTAAATATTTAATTATAAAGCGGACCCAGCAGGCCCGCTTTTAGTTATCCACAGTAAAGGTGTTGCATTGTAAGGAATTGTGCAGGATAATGTCTAATAGGTGGGGAATTGTGGACAACTGTGTGGAATGTCGATAATTACCCATCTAACACCTCATTTGCGCTGGCATTAGCACTATGTTTTTGGGCGAATATACACACTCAATAGACACGAAAGGCAGGATGGCCGTACCCGCCAAATTTCGGACGCAACTGGATGGCGGAGCGATACTGACTCGAGGCCTCGATAAATGCCTTTTCCTGTTCCCCAAAAAGGAATGGGACACGCTCGTTGCAAAGCTCGTGAATCTGCCGCTCGCTCAGGCGGATTCACGAGCATTCGTGCGTTTGATGCTCTCGGGAGCGTCGGACGTCGCTTTCGACGGGCAAGGCCGTGTGCTTATTCCGGAACATCTTCGTTCCTACGCGCATCTGACCAAAAAGACGGTGGTCACCGGGCTCTTTAATCGCATCGAAGTGTGGGATGCGGAAGAGTGGGCACGATACAAAGCCAAGACCGAGCAGGCGTCGGATGAGATCGCGGAGAAACTTGGGGAATTGGGGATATAGGTGAGGGTTTTGAATATGCACCAGCCAGTTCTTTTACACGAAATTATACAACTGCTGGATGTGCAGAAAGAAGATACAGTCGTGGACGGCACACTTAACGGAGGAGGCCACGCGAAAGAGATCCTACAAGGACTCGGACCAGGCGGAACTTTTATTGGTATAGAGACGGACAAACGCATTCTGGAAACAACAAAAAAAGAAATGCCGAATCCGAGCGACGCACGCACGCATTTTGTACACGCAAACTACCGAGATGCGAGAGCAATCATGCATAAACTGGGCGTGACATACGCGGATGCAATTCTGCTGGACCTGGGATTTTCATCCCACCAGATACAGGATCCATCCCGAGGATTTTCGTTTCAGCACGATGGTCCGCTTGATATGCGTTACAACCAGTCTCAGGGAGATCCCGCATACGTGACAATCAATGAACTCAGCGAAAAAGAACTAGCCGATATAATGTTTGCGTATGGTGAAGAGCGCCAATCCAGAAAGATAGCCAAAGCGATTGTTGAACATCGAAAAAAAGAGAGAATTATCCGTACCGGGCAGTTAAAAAAAATTATCGGAGACGTCCTTGGCACAAAGCCATGGGGAAAAATCCATCCCGCAACGCGCGCATTTCAAGCTTTGAGGATATATGTAAACGACGAGCTGGGTAATCTGGCGCATTTTCTGGAAACTGTGCCATCACTCCTGGCGCCGGGAGGCAGATGCGCGATCATCTCGTTTCATTCGCTGGAAGACCGAATGGTAAAGCAATCGTTCAGAAATTTTAAAAAGGAAGGGGTTATCGAGCTCCTGACAAAAAAACCAATCACGCCGACCGTCGAGGAAAGTACGGCAAACCCGCGGTCAAGATCGGCAAAGCTCCGCGGCGTCAAAAAAAATGACAGTCATTGAATTTGGACAAAAAGATATACGAATAAATGCTCTCTACATCGTTATGGGAGTACTTGTCGTGTGCTCGGTTTTTTTCAGCATCGTTTCGTATAGTCGGCTCTCATCGCTCAAGCATAATACGGAGAAGCTGGAAAAAGATATAGCGCACGAACAAGTACGCAATGCCGAACTAAAAACCGCCCTTTCAAACCGGCTTGCGGAATTCGATGCGGAAGAATATTTGCTCGCCCAAGGATATGTGTTTGAGAAAAATCCGAAGTATTCGGACTAAACATTACATATGCGCATAAAATTCTGGCTCATACGAATAGGTTTTCTGCTCCTCTTCGGCGGACTTTTGGCGCATATCTATAACGTACAGGTGCTCCAAAAGCCCTATTACACCCAACGTGCCGCCGCGCAAGCAGAAGCGGCCGGAGCACTTGAGCCCTCACGGGGCGTTTTGTTTTTTACCGACAAGAATCAGAACACCTATCCCGCCGTGGTGAATAAGGAATATCCGCTCGTGTTCGCCGTCCCCATCGAAATAGAAAATCCCAGGTCCGACGCCTCCGCGATTGCCCCCATCTTCGGACTTGATGCGGACGCGCTTGCCGTATCGTTCGCAAAACCGCGCGACCAATATGAGGTCATAGCCGAAAAAGCCAATCCGCAACAGGTTGCGCAGGTGCGCGACCTTGGCATACAGGGTATACATACGCGAAGCGAAATATTCCGCTTTTATCCCGGCAAAGAAATGGCGGCGCATGTGCTCGGGTTCGTGGCATCTGCTCCGGCGGGGGGTGTGGAAGGGAAATACGGTATTGAACTTCTTTTCAACGAAGAACTTCGCGAAGAAAAGGACATTCACCTGACCATTGATCGCAACGTGCAGGTGGAAAGCGAGCGCATAATCCGCGAATTGGTGGAGGAATGGGAGGCGGAATCGGCAAGTGTTCTCGTGCAGGAACCGATTTCAGGAAAGATACTGGCAATGGCAAACCTGCCGGCATTCGACCCAAATACCTACGGCTCGTATCCCATCAGTTCCTTCTTGAATCAATCGGTGCAATCGGTATACGAGCCAGGTTCCGTTTTTAAAATAATCACTATGTCGGCGGGGTTTGATTCCGGGAAGCTTACTCCCGAAACGACATACGAAGATCCCGGCTATGTGATCTTAAACGGCAAGAAACTGCAAAACTGGGATTTGAAGGCGCACGGCCTGCAAACGATGCGCCAGGTTATTGAAAAATCGCTTAACACCGGCACGGTGTTCGCCGAACGGCGCATCGGCCACGATACGTTCCGTGACTATGTGCGCGCGTTCGGATTTGGCGAAAAAACGGGCATTCGTCTGCCCGGCGAAGTGGACGGAAGCTTGCATAACATTTCAAAGCGTGAAGATGTGAACTACGCGACCGCCTCCTACGGGCAAGGGATATCGGTTACGCCAATACAGATGATATCGGCGGCCTCGGCGATCGCGAACAAAGGCCTTTTAATGCGGCCCCTTATACGCGCCGATGAAGCGCAGGAAGTGATCCGGCGGGTTATGAGTGAGGAAACGGCGCGGGAAATGACCGGTGTGCTCGTGGGATCGGTTGATGTAAATGTGCTCGCGCATATTCCTCAGTACGAAGTCGCGGGAAAAACAGGAACCGCGTTTGTTCCGGATTTCACGCGAGGGGGATATACGGATCAGGTTATAAACACGTTCATTGGCTATGCGCCGGCGTCGGATCCGAAATTTACCATTCTTATCAAATTAGTTAAGCCTAAAAATGCGCCGCTCGCGGGCCAAACGGTCGTGCCGGCGTTCAAGAAGCTGACCGAGTATCTTTTGAATTATTATCAAATAGCGCCAGACCGAATAGCGAATGGTTAAAACACTCACCAAGATTCTCAAAATACTTGCACGGCTTACCGTGAAGCGTTACAAGCCCTTTATTATAGGCGTAACCGGAAGCGCAGGGAAGACCTCGGCAAAAGAAGCGATTTTCGCCTCGCTAAGCCCGAAGGGAAAGGTGCGCAGGACATCGGCGAATTTCAATAATGAACTCGGTTTGCCGCTTTCCATACTCGGCGACTGGAGTGCCATACAAAAGCCGGTATGGTTCTTTTGGCTGCGGGTCATCATTTCGGCGGCAGTACAGCTTATCGTGCCGTTAAAGCCGTATTCGGATATCCTTGTGCTTGAGTATGGTGCCGATCGAGCCGGAGATATACAAAAACTGCTTGCCATCGCAAAACCGGACATAGGCGTGATAACGGCCATCGGAAACATACCGGTACACGTCGAAAATTACCCCAACGGCATCGAGGATGTGTTTCGTGAAAAAGCAAAGCTGATTTCGGCTCTTACGGCGGCAAAAACAGCCGTACTGAACGCGGACGATCCATTGTATGAACGGCTCAAAGAGCGTACCCGAGCAAAGGTGGTATCGTATGGGTTCAACGAAAAAGCTGATATGCGCATATTGCACTTCACACACGTGCTGAAAGAGATGCGGGTTGAAGGCGTGGCGTTCAAAATACAATATAAAAATTCCACTATCCCCATATCCATCCCGACAGCATTTTCGGTATCACATGCCTATGCCGCGGCATGCGCGCTTGCGGTCGCTGCCGAGCGGGACATCAATCCCATAGACGCTTCTGCGCTTATTCATACGTATCGGCCGGTGCACGGACGTTCGGTGCTCATTCAGGGCATCAAGCACACACAGCTTGTGGACGAAAGCTACAATTCATCTCCACTCGCGCTCGAAACCGCTCTAAAGACGCTCAAGATGATCACGTTCAAACGGCGTATCGCGGTGCTCGGGGATATGCTTGAATTGGGAGAATATACGCTCAAGGCGCACGAGAAAGCGGGGGAAGAAGCGGCCGAGTCGGTTGATGTGCTCATAACCGTTGGTACACGGGCAAAGTTTATTGCATATAAAGCACGTGAAAAAGGTCTTGCACAGGAGCAGGTGCATATATTCGAAACAGCGCAGGAAGCAGGCAGGAAATTGCAGGAGGTTATGAGGGAGGGTGATATCATACTTATTAAGGGATCTCACTCCATAGGACTTGAAAAAGTGGTGGAGGAAGTCCGTTCTCTGTCATCCTGAACTTGCCGTGCCCAGCACTGAGCTTTGCTCTAGTGCTGCGGATTCAGGATCCATAATCTACTTTGGTTTGCAAATCTCATACGCATAAAAACCGCAGTTTAAGCGGCTCTTTTTGCCATTGCATTTATATATAGAGTATGGTATAATATGAATAGCATTGATTAAAACTAAATTTATTCACTAATAAACGGAGGTTCACTTGAAACTCTTTGTCTCAATTCTTGCCGTCATCACCATCTTCTTTGGTTGTTCTGAACAGCCAAAAGTTGATTTGAATGAAAAAATTTCTGGTACAAACACCCCTGCGTATCAGGAAGCTATTGTTGTGGGAGAAGAAAATTTTAACCTACTTGTCTCATACATAGAAAAAAATGGGTTTGTAGTTATTGATAGAGGAATACCCTGTGATCACCAATATACATTTTATGATTCACACGGGAATCGTCATGCATTGATAACCATCAAACGTGATGGAAACGGAATGCCATCAATGAACGGAGTAGTGGATCAGATTAGTGTATGGGCATATGAAAAGGGCATCCGTGACCAAGAGCATTTCTTTGGGTATCAGGTCAGAGAAGATGGTGTACATAATTTCCTTCCTGAACTCGAAAAGAAATATTTCTACGATATAAAACGAGGGTACGAAGAACTTCTCAAAAAAGTGAAAGGAGGGGTAGAAAAATGAAGTCATTAGCAACGGTTTTCTTTGCTACATTTCTTTTTCTCACCGGATGTATATCTCCAAGATATGTGGAGAAATACACGGAAGTGTACATGGACGGAAGCGACACCGTAAAAGTCGTTGAAAAGACAAAACAAGTATCAACTCCCGTATCCGGATATTATTTGTACTACATGATGTATGCGGGTCACAGATACTATGGTCCTCGCCCGCGATATTATAACCCATATTATCGATCATACTACGGATATAATCGAAGGGAATATTGCCCGCCGAAAAATTATAAAGAAAAACCGGCGGCGGATCATCGCAGAAGTAGCGATACCCGCAGGGTTCGAAATAACAGCCCTGGCAGGCGGTAATAACTTAAGACAAAAAGCAGCCCCCAAAAGCTGCTTTTTTATTATTCCAATGTTCTGCAGAACATTGGAATAATGAGGAAAATAGCAAGCAGGGGTTGCTATATGGCATAATTGTATATAAAATAAAAACAGAAAATTTAAACAAATAAACAGAAGGAAAAAATGGAAAAACTAACATTGCAGGGGCTTCTAGAAAAAAGCAAAACCGAACATTTAATGTCGGAAGAATTGAGGGAATGTGTTGGTATTATAAAATCCATCTCCAACAAAGAAGAAAGAATAAAACGCCTTTCCGAGCTTAGTAATAATATTCAAAATCTCTCAGGATGTGAGAGACTAGAGAGTTTATTAAAAGAAAGCGATAAAATGGACGGACTCCATGGAGAGAAGCGAGAAGAAGCTCTCCTTCTCATAGATAGTTTAAGTCCCGGTTTTGTGGAATGTAGATTAGCTCCAGCGTGCAATAATAGTCCCGCGCTCCCTATCGTAGAATTATGTCCTCTCCATGCAAAATATCATTTGAATTATCCAAAGAAGGAAGTTGCTTAGATTCTTGCACGGCCCGCGCTATACGCGGGCCTTTTATTGCTTCTTTGTCCATTCTCATTTATACTCTTGCTGATCGGCCCTATCGTCTAGTCCGGTCTAGGACACAGGATTCTCATTCCTGGAACTCGGGTTCGAATCCCGATGGGGTCACAAAACAAAATCCGCCTTTATGGCGGATTTTGTTTTGTATGATTCCTCGGGATTCGAATCTTGAAAGGTCGAAAACTTTGTAAGTTTTCGTGTAGGAAATTATTCAAAACCGAGGGTTTTGAAAACTTCGTGAAACGAAGTTGTGAGATTCCCGATGGGATTTTCTTTAGTGGTCAAGGTTAAACCTTGACCACCTTGACCAGAATCAAAACATCACCCGCACGAATTGGCTACAGGGGAGCAGGCGGTCGGTGTGGGATTCTTTGATGTTGAGTTCGCCGTATTCGTACGTCCCACGGATATGGTCGGCGACGAGATTCTTGATCGTTTCGGCTGAAAATCCAGTTGCATATGAGTTTAAAAGTATAAACAACGGTTCTTTGGAAAGCAGTTGTCGGATGGTATCCAACAGGGGATGCATATCTTCTTCGAATTTAAACACCTTTCCTTTCGGCGATCTGCCAAATGAGGGAGGGTCCAATATGATGCCGTCGTACGTGTTCCCGCGCCGAACTTCGCGCTTGGCGAACGCGAGCGCGTCGTCCGTTATCCAGCGTATGGGCGCGGCAGTCAGTTTGCTCGCTTCCTGGCTCTCGTGTGCCCAAATCATGGCGGGCTTTGACGCGTCTATATGCGTGACGGTGGCACCGCACGCGGCGGTATACAATGTTGCACCCCCGGTATAACCAAATAAATTGAGTATTTTGGGGTCTTTGCGCCCGCGTAAAAGATCTCCGAACCACTCCCAGTTTTCTATCTGTTCGGGAAACAGCCCCGTATGTTTGAACGGCGTAAGCTTTAAAAGAAGTGAAAGTTGTTCATACGCAAACGTCCACGGCTCCTGCACCCGCTTATTGTCCCAGCCCTTCGTAAAAGTCGCGTCCGCTTTGCGCCACTCGGTGTCCGGCAGCCGCTTGTTCCATATGGCGTTGGGGTCGGGGCGGGAAAGTATGTAGGAGCCGAACCGCTCAAGCTTAACCCCACCTCCGGAATCAAGGAGCTCATAATTTTGCACGTGTCGCAGCACCAGTTGTTGCATAGATGATAGTAGTATAAACTAAAATGAATCGCTATGAAATCCTTCTACCGAAACCCCCATATATATGCCCCGTTTCTTATCGCATGCATACTTTTTGCTATCGCGTTTTTTGTGGGGTTCACCGAATTCAGCGAAGTGTCCGACCGGCTCATTCTGCATGAAGACACACAAGGGCAGATAGACCTCACCGGCCCGCGCAAAGAAGTCTTTTTTGAGGCAGGAGCGGCATGGGTGTTTTTTCTGTTGAATATGTTCCTTGCACGGGCTTCGTATGCCCGTGAGCGACTGCTTTCATATATGCTGTCATACGTAAATGTATGGATCGGGGTCCTTGCGCTCATATATATCTCATCTATTGCAAATCTGAACTGAATCTGGTAGCATCTTAAACATTATGACGTTTGCGGTTATTAAAACGGGCGGAAAACAGTATATTGTTTCTCCCAACGATACAATCAAAATTGAAAAACTCACCGGCGAAGCCGGAAACAAGATATCGTTTTCGGACGTGCTTTTGGTGGGGGACGAAGGCTCCTGCACGGTCGGTACGCCGACTGTGGCAAAAGCGGCCGTGGAAGGCGAGATTATGCGCCAGGCGCGTGATAAAAAGAAGATCGTATTCAAGTACCATTCCAAGACGCGCTACCGCAAGTTAAAAGGCCATCGCCAGCCGTTCACGGAGGTGAAAATAACAAACATAAAATCCGCATAATGCGGATTTTATGTTTGTCGTATGCCGAATACCGTATACAGTATACCGAATACGGAATACGAATCATTCTCTTCGAAGAAGAGAATGATGCAATGTTTCTTCGTCCGCAAACTCTATCTCGCCTCCCGTGGGGATGCCCCGTCCGATGCGGGATATTTTTTGCGCGAACGGAGCTAATTCCTTTTGTATAAGCGAGGCGGTTATGTCGCCGTAGGTGGTGGGGTTTAAGGCCAAAATTATTTCCCGCGCCGTGCCATTCGATTTTTTGCTAATCGTGTTTTTCAGTACCTCAAGCCTACTTTTCTGCTCGTCTTCCAGCACGCCGCTTCGGGTGAGCTCTCCTATAATAAGATATACACCATCAAACGCGTGGGTCTTTTCAATAGTCATCAAATCAGTTTCTTTTTCAACAACCATATAGGTTCCGGTGTGACGCTTTGTGTCGCTACAGATGCCACACAGCGGTCCTTCGTTGGAATGAACAAAAAAGCACTCTTTGCAGAGCTTGAGTTTTGAAAGGTCAAATAACGCTTTTGCAAGCATCTGTACGGGCCCGGATCCTTTTGAAACAAGCCGGAATGCCAATCGTGTTGCAGCTCGTGGCCCGATTGAGGGCAGTTTTGAAAACAACGCCACAAAGTGTTTGATTTCGTCCGGGATCATATGCGTAAGTATAGAGGAGAAAGGAGAAAGTATAAAGAGGATCTTACGAGGCTAATCCTCGTAAATTTCAAACCATCCGCATCCAAACCTCTAATTCAATTAATACTCCTCCAGCGGTTTGTATTTCTTCTCCACTTCCTTGAACGTTACGCGTTCCTGGTCGAATTTAAGATCCACGGTGCCGATGGGGCCGTTGCGGTGCTTGGCTATAATAAGCGATGTCATATTTTCTTCATCAAGCGACGGTTCCGTTCGTCCCGCTGATTTGCGGTGGATGAGCATAACGACATCTGCATCTTGTTCGAAACTGCCGCTTTCCCGAAGATCTGATAGTTTCGGCATTTGTGATTCACGAGAATCAACGTTTCGGTTCAGCTGGGAAAGCGCCAATACGGGAATCGCAAGCTCGCGCGCAAGGGCTTTCAGCCCATGGCTGATTTCAGTGAATTGCTGAACGATATTGTCGGTATTGCTCATCGGCTGGATCAGCTGTACGTAGTCAATCACCAGAAGCCCCAATCCGTGTTCGGACAAAAGCCGCCGCGCGATGGAGCGGATCTGCATAATCGTCAGCCCCGGCGTGTCATCTATATACACGGGGATTTTGGACAGCCGATCCAGCGCCGTCTGAATTGGTTCAAAATCAGATTCTCGGTTGAGTCGTCCGGTGCGCATCTTCCACAGCGGGATGCCCGCTTCGGAGGCGATAAAGCGATCAATAATCTGATCTTTGGACATTTCGAGAGAAAAAAGCCCCACCGGCACATTGCCTTTTGTCGCGGCATTGCGGATAAAATCCAACGCGAGCGTCGTTTTGCCGAGCGATGGACGCGCGCCAACCATAATAAGGTCAGATTTCTGGAATCCGGATAGGTAATTGTCCAAACCCTGGAAACCAGTCGTTACGCCGCGTAACCCGCCCGCCTCGCCCTGGTGGATCTTTTCAATACGCTCATATGCTTCATGCAGTTCGTCTTTAATGTGTACGAAGTTTCTATCCTGCGATTTCATCGACGCCGAAAACACCCGCTGTTCGATTTGGTCTATGAGGTGTTCGGTACTCGTGCCTTTGGTAAATACCGATTCTTCAATATCAGCGGCAACGGTAATAAGGTCGCGGAGCACGCGCTTTTCGCGCACCATTTTTGCATAATGCGCGATGTGGGACGCGGAAGGAACGGTATTAATAAGATCCCCCAAGTAGGCTGAGCCACCGACACGATCAATATCATGTCGGGATTTGAGCACGTCCGTCACGCTCAAAATATCGATGGGGTTGTTTTTTGAAAAAAGTTCCAGTATGGCAGAGAAAATTTTCTGATGGGCGGGAGCATAAAAATCCTGCGGACTCAGCACGTCCGCGACTCTGGATATCGCGTGCTTATCGATCATAAGTGCCCCGAGTACCGACTTTTCGGCATCAAGGTCTTGAGGTGGAAGTTTGGGATTCATAGTAGCATAGATACGTCCCCTCGGGAGCGTCATCTATGCTGTATCCTAACGATTTTATTTTGTTTCGCAACCCGTCTGCCTGCATAAACTGTGCATTGCTCCGGGCCAGCGCGCGATCCCGCAAAAGCCGCTTTATTGCTGGAGGAATCACTTTCGTTTGGTACGCGGAAAGACCCAGTCCAAACACCTTGTCAAACTCCAACATAAGTTTCTGGCGGTCCTCAAGAGGAATACTCGCATCCTTCACAAGTTGCCATGCGACCGCGAGTGCTTGGGGTGTGTTGAGATCAGCAGAAATAGTCGCGCGAAAGTCGCTTTTGTATTTTTTAATTCGAGGTTCAACCTTGGTCTGGGAAGGTTGAATCTTAGAATCCGCATTTTTTACAAAAGTGGTTCCCATAAACTTTCTCAGTTCTTCCAGCGCGGTCTGAGCTGCTTCCAGTCCCTCCCAGGTAAAATTCAGCAACGATCGGTAGTGTGCCTGCAGGCAGAAATAGCGGAGCGCGAGGGGATCGATATGTTTTTTTATAATATCTGCAAGCGTATATACATTGCCGAGCGACTTGCTCATCTTGGCGTTATCCACGAGCAGGTGTTCGTTGTGCATCCAGATGCGCGCCAGGGGAGTGCCGAACGCGGCGGTGCTTTGTGCGATCTCGTTTTCGTGATGCACGCCTATGTGATCTACGCCGCCCGTGTGTATATCAAATGGCTGTCCCAAAAGTTTTCGCGATATAGCCGAGCATTCAATGTGCCAGCCCGGAAATCCCTCTCCCCACGGCGACGGCCAGCGGAGGATATGGTGCGTGTGCTTTCCGACAGTAAACATCCACAATGCAAAATCCTGCGGATGTTTTTTATTTGGGTCTTCCACAAGCTCGTCGCGTGAAAGCGTCTTCTTCTGGTCCAGCTTCTGTCCGGACAAAAGGCCATAATTTCGAAATATCGAAATATCGAAATAAACTGCTTTGGTTGTTTTGTATGTATACCCTTTTTTTTCGAGGAGCTTAATAATGGCAAGCTGATCTTTAATGGTTTGGGTAGCGCGCTTTATATGCGCGGGTTTTTTGATATTGAGTGTTTGGATATCCGAAAAAAACGCTTGTTCGTACGCGCGGGCAATTTCAAGCGGATCTTTGCGCGCACGCTTCGCCGCCGTATCGAGCTTGTCTTCGCCTTCATCGGCATCGGACGTGAGGTGTCCCACATCGGTGATATTCATCGCATGCCGTACGCCATAGCCAAGATACGCGAGTGAACGCGCGAGCGTATCGGTGAATACATACGCCCGCAGGTTGCCGATATGCGCGTAGTTGTACACGGTCGGCCCGCAGGAATACACGCGGGCGGTTTTGCCCGTGATAGGATGCAATTCTTCGAGTTTGCGGGAGAAAGTATTAAATAACTTCATAGGCATATTCAGTATAAAGTACACCCCCACACCAAACAAGTTTGGTGTGGGGGTAAAAAAGCTCCGACGTTTCAGTCGGAGCTCCGATCAAAGTGCCGGAAAAAATAATATGGGATGCAGGCAGAGTTTTTCTAGATCGCTCTCCCTGATATAGTGAAAACATTTGATGGAAGTTTCTTGGCCTCTATCTGCTCTCCCTGATTGTCCCAAGTGTTTTTAAAATGTTGCATAATTTCATCAGGGCTCATCCTCTGTAGTTGCTCTATGAGATGCGCTCCAGCCGCTTCTGTCGGCATATCAGTGAATGTAAATCTCCGCGGAGGGACACCAAATCGCCTAGGAAAAATAACAACTACCTCATGCGCGCTTCGCACGGCATTATCCGCCTTATTTAACACCGAACAATACTCCGTTAATTGAGCGCCAAACGAGAGAGGAATTTCCTCATAGAGATTGGAACCCAAACAAAACTTAAACACCAGCTTTTCTTCAAGCGACCTTGATAATTCTCTGGCTTCATAGTGCACGATCTCTACCACGTCGAGAATTTCCAGCCTTCGAATCTCCCCTCCGTGCCTGCATGCTTCATTGAGATTCATGACATCCTCTTTATCTTAATTGTAAAACGCTAGTGTAAAGGTTACCTTATAAATAAAGGGAAGTCAAGGGTATTGACAATATAGACATTATAGCATATACTCTACACCAGTAGGAAATTAAAACAAAATAAAAAGGAGGTCTCATGAAAGTACTGTCTGTATCGCAAGCAATTGATCACCTTCTTGATCTTTTCGATGAAGGGACAACAGAATTCACGTTCTATTCATTGGAAGGAAAAAAGAAGGTATCTTTTCTTTTGAGTGGGCCATCAAAGGTTCGTAGGAAGAAATTTATGGACGTTGATGAAATTGTAAAAAAGTCGTTTGCCGTTAGGTACGGAAAACAGGATAACGCAGAAGATTTTTGTTATATAGAAGAAAATTACACTTCAAAAATACACGGCTTTTTCGTCAAATCTCTTTACGCCTTCAATGATTTCTCAAAGATTCCCAATGCATTGTATGTAGACACAGTGAAACATATTGAGATCATAGAATCTATTCAGCTCCTCATAGAGAAGGAAATGGAAACAAGAATGAAAAAAGGGAAAAAGGAGGTGGATGTGTGATGGACGACAATATGATTAATAAGAAAAAGTTATTAGGGGAGAATGAAGACGCAGGCACAGGTAAAAAAGTAGTAAAATTCGATGAGAACGGGGATGTTGAAAATGACAACCCACCTCTTTCCCAGATAAAACCTCTGCTTGAAGAATTGGCAAAACTTGCTCTTGAGTCCGTTCCATCAGTGGACCAGGAAAGGAGAATATCTGAAATAGAGAAGATGTTCAAGAAAAATAAGTATGAAATTCTGCACCAGTTTAAGAAAGAGGTTCCAGGTTGGTATTGGGACAAAAAGAGTAAACTAGAACGCGAGGGGGATTCATCCTTAAATAAAACGCCGCTATGGAAAGATCATAAAATTCACGCCTTTGCCGCTACTTTAATAATAGTCGTTGGCTTAATTGCATGGCTTTTCGTTTCCTTGATTTCTAATTCGGATACGGAATCTGTATCCGATGAAAATGGACTCACCAAAAGCCAGAAACAAACGACCCCAGGGATGGAAACGGTCCACATGCAAACCGTAGACACGATAAAATTCGTGTCGGGGATTATCAGGATGGATAGCACCAGCGCCACTGTCTCCTTGCAGTCATATAATGCTGATACGAAGGAATACAAATTACACATATTCCACTTACCCTACCCTCGAATCCATGTGTTCGAAGGAATGGAAAAGAAAGCTGTTATTTATGGAAGGAACGGAAGCACCGCAGATTCCCTTGTGTCCAGGGGATACATCTGGCAGGAGGCGAAGTAAATTAAGAATGGATTCCGTGTCAAGCACGGAATGACAGGAGGCAGAAATTATCTGCCTCTTTTTTATTATTGACATACATTAAAATACGACTACAATACGTATCGAATGGAAGAATTAGAAAAACTCAAAAAAGAACGGGACGAATATCTCGACGGCTGGAAGCGCGCGAAAGCGGATTTCAGCAATTATAAAAAAGATGAGCTCAAGCGCGTGGAGAACATTCTGAAGCTTTCCAACGAACAGCTTATCCGAGACTTGCTACCGGTGCTTGACTCATTTGACCTTGCGCTGGAATCTCTTGGCGAGGATAAAAAGGTAGAACGCGGGGTATACTTGATCCGTTCACAGATGGAAGATGTGCTCAAAAAGTACGGACTTGAGCGGATACCCGTCAAAGCACAAGATCCTTTTGATCCATCTGTGCACGAAGCGGTCGCGAGCGTGGAAAGCAATCAGGAACTGGGCACGATTGTTGAAGAGGTGGAGAGAGGGTATCGGCTCGGAGACAAGGTCATCCGGGCAGCGAGGGTAAAGGTGGCTAAGTGACGGCTATGCCGTCATCCTGAGCGAAGCGAAGGATCGCAAAGAAACCAGAAGATTCTTCACTGCGTTCAGAATGACAGATTAGTAATATAACTATTTTTTATAAACTAAAAATTATGGCGAAAATTTTAGGAATTGATTTAGGGACAACAAATTCCGCGGCGGCGATCGTGGAAGGAGGCGAACCGAAGGTGCTTGAAAACGCGGAAGGAAACCGCACAACCCCATCGGTGGTTGCTCTGAGCAAGTCACAGGAACGGCTGGTAGGGCTTTTGGCAAAACGCCAATCGGTGGTGAATCCAAAAAACACCGTCTATTCAGTCAAACGTTTTATCGGGAGAAAATTCACCGATTCTGAGGTTCAGCAGGACAAAAAATCGCTTCCGTTCGAAATGCAGGAATCATCCGGCGGAGGCGTGGAAGTAAAAATGGGAGAACGTTGGTACAAGCCGGAAGAAATATCGGCAATGGTACTGGGTAAAATGAAAGCCGACGCCGAAGCCAAACTCGGCGAGAAAATAGAAGAAGCGGTCATAACCGTGCCTGCCTATTTTGACGATTCTCAAAGGCAAGCGACCAAAAACGCGGGAGAAATAGCCGGGCTCAAAGTACGCCGTATTATCAACGAGCCAACCGCCGCCGCGCTCGCGTACGGACTGAATAAGAAAAAGAATGAAAAAATCGTGGTGTATGATTTCGGCGGAGGAACATTCGACGTGTCGGTGCTGGAAATAGGGGATGATGTCGTGGAAGTACGCGCTACGGGGGGCGATACACACCTGGGCGGAGACGACGTTGACGGACGCATTATTGAGTTTCTGCTGGATGAGTACAAAAAGAACGAGGGAACTGATCTTTCAAAAGATCCGCTCGCGGTACAGCGGCTTAAAGAAGCGGCTGAAAAGGCAAAACACGAGCTTTCAACCGCCATGGAAACGGAGATAAACCTGCCGTATGTTACCTCGGACGCAAACGGTCCCAAGCACTTCGTTATGAAAATGACCCGCGCGAAATTAGAGGACTTGGTGGGGGACTTGGTGGTGCATTCCATTGATTTGGTCAAGAAGGTAATTGAAGACGCGAAATTCAAACTTTCGGATATTCAGGAAATCATTATGGTTGGAGGCCAGACGCGCATGCCGCTCATCCAGGAGGAGGTAAAGAAATTCTTCGGCAGAGAACCGCACCGGGGGATTAATCCGGATGAAGTGGTAGCAATTGGAGCGGCGGTGCAGGCGGGCATTTTCCAGGGCGATGTGAAGGATGTGCTTCTGCTGGACGTGATTCCGCTGTCACTGGGCATTGAAACGCTCGGGGGTGTATTTACACCCATGATTGAAAAGAACACCACTATACCTACGAGCAAGAACCAGGTTTATTCCACCGCTGCGGACAATCAGACATCTGTGGAAATACATGTGTTGCAGGGAGAACGCCCTATGGCCGCCGACAATAAAACGCTGGGTAGGTTCATACTGGACGGAATTCCTCCCGCGCCCCGCGGAGTGCCACAGGTGGAAGTTATGTTTGATATAGACGCGAATGGCATTCTGCAAGTGCACGCCAAGGACAAGGCATCCGGCAAGGAACAGTCTATCCGTATTGAGGCATCTACCCAGCTTTCCAAAGACGAGGTTGAAAAGCTCAAGCAAGAGGCCGCGGCCCATGCCGACGAAGATAAGAAAAAAAAGGAGCTTATCGAAGCTCGCAACCAGGGCGAACAGACGGCATACCTCGCCGAAAAAAGCATTGGTGAATGGAAAGATAAAATAGACGCAGTGCTTAAAGAAGGCCTCGAAACAAAAATTAAAGATTTGCGCGACGCGCTTCAAAAGGAGGATAAAGACGCCATAACCTCCAAAACACAGGATCTCTCCGCCGAACTACAAAAAATTGGCCAGCAGATGTATAATAAGAGTAATGAGCGCCCTCAAGACGAAAAGCCAATGGAGGGCGATGAGTAGTGAGTGGTGAGAAAAAACCCATAACCCATAACTCAATTATGGACATCTCTCAAAAACCGCCGTTGAGCATAGACTACTCGGGTTCGCAAAACGAACAGAGTAAGCGAAACATATATCTGGCAAAGGTGGGAGTGCTGATTATACTTACATTCGGTTCGGCATTTTTGTTGGGACAGTATTTGAGCTATTCGTTCTACCAGAACGTGCTTTCGTTACCGACCATAGCGGTGCCGCTGGTTACTACATTCGCGGTGTTTTTGACATTCTTCTTCCATTCGGTGTTGTTCGTACGCAAGAAGAATCTGCTCGCCCTTATGGCAATCGGCTCATGGGCATGCATCGCGGTGAATTTTTTCGACCTGGCAAACCCTCCGCTCTTGGTAGGAATAGCACTGTGCTTGCTGCTCTTCCTGTACACCGCGTTTTCGGTAAAAAACGAACTCCAAACGCACATCAAAATACGGTTTGTATATTCACTTAACAATGTAACCACCAAGATCGTGCTTGCGATAGCGATATTGCTGGCGGCGACGCTCTACGGCACATTCGCAAGCAAAGAACTTGATGAGAATAATTTTCTTCTGCCCAAGTCGGTATTTGTGAAAGTGGTGCCGGTTCTGCAGACGGCTTTGCGCAATGTGCTTGGCGATATCGATTTTAATAAGCCGCTTCGCCAAACGGCTGAAGAACAGGTGGACAAGGCGATTGTGGAGCAGGTGGGAGAAGCGCAGGCGTCCCTCGTACCGCCGGCACAACGCCAGCAACTCATAGACACCTACGTGACCGAAATGCAGAATGGCTTTTATAATATGTTCGGCGTGGAGATAGACGAAACAAAACCGCTGTCCGACGCGCTGTACGACGCGCTCTTGTACAAATTCAATACGGCGGACCCGGGCATCAAATCAACCGCGCTTTTGATACTGGCAATCTTATTCATACTCTCCATACAGGCATTGGCCATCGTGATACGAATAGTGCTTATTCCGGTGGCATTTCTGGTGTATGAGATATTGCTTCGCACCAAGTTTGCGCATATAGTGTACGAGAACGCGACCAAGGAGATTGTGACATTGTAAAAATATGCGCGACTATTATGAAATATTGGGCGTCTCCAAAGACGCCTCTGAAGACGATATCAAAAAGGCGTTTCGGCGCCTCGCGCACCAGTACCATCCTGATAAACTGGGCGGCGACGAAAAAAAATTCAAGGAAGTAAACGAGGCGTATCAAGTGCTCTCAAACAAAGAGAAGCGCGCGCAGTACGACCAGTTCGGTCGTACGTTTTCGGGCGCGGAAGGAGGGCAGTATGGCCCGTTCGGATTCGGCCAACAGGGATTTGGCGGCTTTGATTTTTCCGATATATTCAGCGGTGGAGGATTTGCAGGCGAAGATCTCGGCGACATATTCGGCAATATTTTCGGCGGAGGCATGCGCACGGGTGGCAGGCGCAAGCGAGGGATGGATATCCAGGCCGACATCAGCATCACGCTTAAAGAAGCGTACGAGGGCGTGAAGAAAAAAGTATCCTTTAAGACGTTCGTGACCTGCGAAACCTGCAAAGGCATTGGGCACGAGAAATCAGCGGGCACCACGACGTGTGATGTATGCAAAGGAAACGGCAAGATCCGCCAACAGCGCAACACCTTTATGGGATCATTCGTGCAGATCCGCGAATGCGACAAGTGCGGCGGCAAAGGCCAAATTCCCAAAAAAATATGCCACGTATGCAAAGGCGCCGGACGAATCAAAGGCGATCGCACCGTGGACATGGACATTAAAGCGGGCGTGCAGAGCGGTCAAATTATTAAAATCACCGGTATGGGAGAGGCGGGACTGGAGGGAAATTCAACTGGAGATCTGTACGTGCGGGTGATGGTGCAAAAGCATCCGGATTTTGATGTGGCTGGGGACGATCTGGTGACAGAAAAGGATGTGCAATTTTCAGACATATTGCTCGGCAAAGAATTTGCTATTACGCATGTGGACGGCCGTAGCATTACATTTACCATTCCGGCACATCACAATATCCGCCATGACATCGTGATCCCCAAAGAGGGAATGGGCAAAAAAGGAAGTATGATCATCAAGCTCAACGTCAAAACGCCAAAAAAGATGAGCTCCAAGGCAAAGAAACTCGCTGAGGATCTCCGTGACGAGCTGGGAGAATAATATAAGTTGAAAGTGAAAATTTCAAAATAAAAAATTATTAAAACCTGGCGTTTCCGAGTAATTCACGCTGAGGAATTGACAGAGATGTATCATTCTGATATAGGAAAATATAACTAATAACTGCCCATTAACAATTTAAAAGGTGAGAAATGTCGGAAAATAAAAAGATTGTACGCATCTCTGGGTCAACACAATCTTCTCATGATCCTTTTGGGAACGGACTCTCTATTGAAGGCCTTTCAAAAGAGGAATTTGAAGATATGACCGCAATGATTGTTAGCGGAGGAAACTGGGTGACCACTGGCGATGATAGACGACTGCGAGTGCACCCAAGAAGAGAACCACTTCCTTCTCCTACGCGGGACGAAGATATGCTCCCATTCTGGAGCTCCGCAAAACAAAGGGAATTATTTAAAGATAAAGAACTGATCAAATTTGATGATATTTCTGGACACCTAATTTCTCCGAGCATCTATATCTCAAGTTTGTGTGGATATCATTATAGTCCTGAAAATTACAAAGAAAACGCGGAAAGATTGGAAAGTTTCGGTTTTGCATGTCTACGATCCCGCCGCGGCAGAGATTCTCGATTCTGGGAAATATGGTATCTGCCGGGGCTTGTGTGCGCGCAAGGTGACTTTAAAGAGTTCCTTGCCGAAAGTAAAAAGAGAAGTGTAAAAGGAAAAATTACTGAATCCGTTGAGTTTCTTTCTAAAACGATTCTTTTTGGATCGTTGGATGTTGTCATTCAGCGATCATGTATGGTGGAAGACGGATAAAAAATATAGGAGCCTTGTGTAATGCAAGGCCCCTTTTGTTCCAACTTTGTTTCAGTCCGCCCACCAGGACTCGAACCTGGGACCTTCTCCTTAAAAGGGAGCAGCTCTACCAACTGAGCTATGGGCGGATAAATGTTTTCAGGAATTCTCTTCCTCGGAAACTTTTCAATTGTTTTTCTCTTCTTAACGCTGCTTCTCGCGACTCAACGGTTTCAGAGTATATTATCTTCCATTCCCCGTCAAAACGTGCCGTGTAGGAATTTTTAAAAATATGGCTATTATGAAGCTCCTTACGTTCGTTGATATCTTTTGTTTGCCCCACATACAGCTTTTTATGATAGGAATTGTAGATGCAATAGACTTTAAACATATGACAGCTCCGGAGTAGCTCTACCTCCGCCAGCTGGCGGATGAGCTATGGGTGGGTATACGTTACTACAAAAATATAGTCCAAAATACGCAGTATTTCAAGTATTCCCTCCGTTTTTTTACGCCAATGTTCTGCAGAACATTGGCGTAATATCAGAACCGCGGGGTTCTAAAGAGCGAATGAAATGAGCAACAGGTTTGTTCCATTTAGCTAAACATTTCCAACAAGAAAAGGAATCAGAAAATGGAAAGGAAAGCGCAGTTCTCTCTCAGTTTAATATTTCTTACTCTCTTTGTTATTTGGGCTGGCGTAAGAATATACGACAATATTGTTTTTAACATTAATTGTCAGGATAGGCTAAAAAGAGCCGCGGATGCGAATACTGTTGGTCTTGCAAAACAAGAACTAAAAGCCGTATTGGATTATCTACAACATGAAGGATTAACATCGGGTTATACTTCTGTACTTTACAATTCACCAAGTGAAGACTTAGGGTTCTGGTATTCCAATTTGAAAAAATCTTACGAGGAACTGGTTTCATTGCCGGCGAACGTAACTCCCTTAGAAAGAAGTAATATGCTTATGAAATTAAGGGAAACTCTCTTAGATAGTGGAGAGAGTTCTGTTAATGTAACAGTTCCAAAAGGAATATCGGTCTTTCCAAATAATGCTCTGTTCCAATTCTGGGCATGGATCACAGGAGTCCCGTGCGTTGTGTTTTCTGTGTGGTGGTTAAGAAAAAATTGATGTATTTGTTTTAAGTGCGGTTCTCAAGTAATCGCACTTTTTATTACCACGGTTCCAACTTTGTCCCATTGGGTTGACTGAGGTTTTCATATAAATAGAAAAGCCGCTCACAATGATGGACAAATTGGTTGAGCTCTGATATAACAACTCCAGTCTTAAATGAATCTTTGATAATAAAAGAGGAAGATATGAAAGTTAAAAAACATGTACTCTTCGTTATTTCGGATGACCCCATTGATTTGCCCAAGAACGCAGCGCGGGCAGATCATCTTATATCGGAACAGGTAGAACTTGAGGCAAATTACGCGGGTGGAGGTGAATGGAAAGTAAGAATGGAAACCCAAGGCGGATATGCAGTTGGAGAGGGGATATCACAATCTATGGCGATCACCGATGCTCTTAAAGACCTGACGTTGGGCATGGGCTATGTTCCTTTATATAAACAAAAGCAGGAAATTGAGGAAATATAGATCTTTGTAATAATTATCGGAAAAGACCGCATGGTTCGCCCAGTGGTCTTTTTTTATTGGTTACAAATGGCGGTTCCGATCCTTCGATAAACTCAGGGTAAACGGCGCCCCTGCCTGTGCAGGCAGGCAATTGGGCGGACAATGGTTATCCACAGATTGTTGCATTTTGGCAAAATATGTGTATTAATAGACGCATACACGCCCCAGCCAGCCGAAAGGTCCGCTGGGGTTTTTGGTTTTTATGTGGTAAAATGAGGTCAAATGGAGAGAATTCTTCTAATTGACGGTGAAAACTTAAAAGGGAAAATTAAGAGTGTATTTCATGAAGCTGATAAAAAGAGGCCCATTTGGCACGCGTATGATTTCCTGGGACTTTTTAATAAGATTCTTTCAGGAATGCGGATGGATAAAAAAGTATTTTATTTTGCTCGTGTGACAGAACACACCGAAAGTAAAGAAAAATCCAAACAACTTATCGAAGAACAGCGGTTATTGAAAACACGCCTCGAGTCGCAAGGATTTGAAGTTATTTTGAGCGGCAGAGTAAGGGGATACGTTGATGAAAAACATAAGAGTCTAATCTTTAAGGAAAAAGGTGTTGACGTGCGCATTGCCGTGGATATGGTTACTATGGCGTGCGACGGGACGGTAAAAGAAATTATTCTCGGCAGTTCGGACTCCGATTTACAGCCAGCCATAAAAGAGGTTCGGAACAGGGGTATCAGCTGTATATATCTTGGTTTTGAAGCGCAGCCAAACAAAGGCATGACGTTTACTACAAACAAAACAATCCTTATTCGAAATTCCGAATTGTTTGAATTTGATAGGACACTTGTCTAATAATAGCGGTTTCAACCCTTCGATAAACTCAGGGTAAACAGCGCCCCTGCCTGCGCAGGCAGGTCATTGGCTGGCATGTGAATTCAACCGGCTCATGGTAAATAATCCTCCTCTTACGTTAAAACTTTGGTGGATAAATCTTTTCATTCCCCAAAATTCGCTATAACGAATTTTGGGGAATGGGTTTGTAAAAAAATATGCGGCCCCGCAATTGCGTTTTGGAACGGATAGTGCTTGAATAGAAAACATGGAAAAAATGTCCAGTCCGGAAAACAGCGAAAAGGATCTGCGGAGCAAGGCCGTTGAGGCCTTGAAGAACAATGCAGAGGGCGCAAAGGAGCTATTTTTGGAATGGCGGCTGTTGCGGGAAGCAGAGGTGGAAATTCTTGGCAAAGAAAAAGGCGCGATCCGGCTACTTATTGAAAGCGCGGACATTTTTGCCGAAGCGGGAATGATTGGGGAAGCGATGGAAAATTTGTACGATGCTCATATTTATGCATCTCAAATGCATGACACCGAACTGATTTCGGAAATAGAGAGGAAGACGGGGGATATTGAGAACGGGGCTTGACTTCTTGAGCGAGGGCTGGTATACAGGGGGCAGTATATTAATAATAAAAGAGGGAAGCGATGGAAAAGATTAGCTTTAGCGGAGAGGCGAAAGGGAAGCTTTTTAAAAACCCATACAATATATACATTGAAATAACAAGACGATCAATGATCGTACAAATATGGGGTGAAAAAGACCAGAAAGATCCAATATTTACCAGAACGTTTGTGGATGAAGTTTCCAGCCGCAAGGAGCCGATAGACATACTTGAAGAAGCGTTCAATGATGTTGTCGAGTCCATGCAGAGAATAATAGTTGGCACGGATGAGAAAACTTTAACGGCAGGCCTTGTGGAAAAAATTTTCGCGCGCCTCTATTACAAAGACAATATTTACACCGGTCAGTTTGCCGTATAGAACAGATACGCAAACAGACCGGTTTTTTGGCGCAAAAATTTGACTTTATATAAAATATATGTATAATGTTTACTAGAACACAAAATTAAAAAATATAGAATTGGAGTCCGAATCATGAAAAAGATCATTAGCGCGTCATTGTTGATCTTTTTCCTGGCCACTCAAACTCTCCCACAGGAAAAAGAGGAGGAGGGGAAAGTTATTGAAAGAGTTGCGCATCTGACATTATCGCTTGCGCTGCCGCTTATATCTTCAACTGCTGAGTACCACAATCAGCGATGGGGATTGGACGGGTACTCAGATCATCACAGTCGTACATGGCACGATTGGCAATTTATGGAGCGTGTAACGGCAATCGGCCTTGGTGTGAGTATCGCGCTACATAGCGACTTCGAGCCGTTGCAGGCGATGAAGGACCTGCTCCTGTCAGGAATACTATTCTGGACCACGTACGACATCAGCTTAAACAAGCAACGTGGTCTGACAGCGTTTTATGTTTCAAGAAACTCAGGCAGCAGAATGGAAGAGCTCAATCTGCTCAAAATACCAATCTTCATCGTTGCGATAGCATGGTATCTGGATCTGCTTTAATTAAAGTTTACAAAATCAGCTCTCCTAACCAGGGGCTGATTTTTATTGACACAAAATGAATAGTATGTAAAGATATAGCTAGCTATTTTTAAATAAACAGTAGGAGGAATAATGGAACCAGACGATAGATATAAATCTCCGCACGCCGTTGTAACCGGTACGATTAAAGTATCAGAAATTCAGAGAGATCAGCTTAAAGATTTTTCCGAGTGCTTTAATGATAATGCTGTTAGTATGAAAATTGAACCGGTATTCAACATTGTAATGAAGGATCCGAAACCCGGAAATCTGAGCAACGAAAAAATAGTCGACACCATCAGGAACGAGACCGTAGCCGACGCGTACTGTAAATTGTTGAATGTAGCTGAAGTCAGGATAAAATACGTAAAAAAATCCGGCTACATCATACGGGTTATAAAAGACGGGAAGGAGTTGATTTTCCATATAAACGAAAAAGCAACTGAAATGTCTGACGAAAAGAAAATTGTCAACAAAATTAAGGAAGACGGCAGAGGGCGGCTACTCTCGGATGAGCAATGGATGCTGTTAAACAGCAGAAAATATAAAAAAAAGGCTACATTCCGCCCAGTTAATAAATAAGACACAAAAGCCCCGACTATCGGGGCTTTTTGGTATATGTTATACTTTTTTCCATGAAGTTCATAGTCAAATTCTTTGACAAGCTTGAAGACAAGGTGCGACATTCACTCAGCCGCCGCCCCGTGGTGTACGCGTTCATAGCGGGCATCGCGATCGTGCTTTTTTGGCGCGGCGTGTGGCATCTTGCCGATGATTACGGCATGACCTCATGGGAATCGCTCATCGTATCGGTGGTGCTGATGCTTCTGACCGGCACATTCATCTCATTCTTCGTGGGGGAAGAGATCCTCATCTCGGGCATCAAAGAGGAAAAGCGTATCGACCAGCAGACCGAAGCGGATTTGGAAATGGAGGAACGGCGGTTACAGCATATATTTGAAGAAATCGCTCAAATCCAGAAAGATGTGACGGAGATCAAAAAACACCTTACGTCCGTGCCCATCAAGAAGATAAACAGAAAGAAAAGCCCGAAATCGGAATAGGGATTGACGAAATTAGCATTGTGTGCTACATTGCGCCTTTTAAGAGTGCTGTCTTTATGCTATGCGAAGCAGAATGAAAAAAAGAGAATATTACTACCTCATACCCGTGTGTGTCCTTTTGTTCGCGGGAATATACGTGTGGTTTGGGCATGCGGACGAAAATATCTCACATAACATTAAGGCGGCGGAAGCGGTGTTTGAATACAGCGTAACGGATCCCGGCGTAGAGCCATATATCAGTTTTGAAGGTCCTGCCAACAACTGGGAAGAAATTCCGTACGGCACGTCTACGGCAATGAAAGCGAACGGACTCCCCACCGGCACGAAAAACATAGAGCAGTCAGTCCGAGGATATTTCACATACGCAGGCGGCGGAACGATCTCAATGGAAGTACTGTTGAACGGGGCGGCGTTTGTGGCGACCATTGATGGAGAAGATGGATCCGTCGTAACCGCGCCAAGCGGCGGAGGATATGGATGGGTGGAGGTTGCAAACGGCATATCCGCGGAGCCGCATGAAATTGTCATAAAAGTCGTGGACTGGAAAGACGACGAAAACAGCACGTGGGAGATTGCTAAGTTGCGCGTGGAAAACGGAGAACTGGATGCGTCTTCTCCGATAGCGTCCCGCCCGTTATTGCTCGCATACGGCGACAGCATCACCTGTTGCCATTTTGATGACATAACGCTTGGTTTTCCGCACAAGGCGGCAAGACAACTTGGCTACGCAGTTTCAAACCAAGGTGTTGGAGGTTCGCACGTGGCGGAGGTGTGGGTTTATCCAGGCAGTTCCGACGAGCGGTTGGCGGCGCTCGCTTCCGTTTCACCACAGCCGGATGTGGTTTTGGTTATGTACGGGACAAACGACGTGGGCGAATCGGGAGAATCGCTTGAAGAATTTGCCGCGGCGGATCTGCACATGGCACAAAGCATACGGGACATATTCCCCGATGCTCGACTCGTTCGCATAAGCATTCCTCCTCGCTTAACGAATGGGGAATTGGATACGGAGACAGCACGGCCATACAACGAAAAAATTCAAGAAAACATCGCAGCCGTGACGGGAGATCCATGGGAATATCTGGATATTGAAAATATATCAGGAGGCGTTACGTTCGATTCGGCATACAGCGGAAGCGATGTGCACCCGGATTCCAATGCCCATACTCGAATCGCGGACGCAATAGTTGATTTTCTCTCCGAAGGCAATCCCAGCCCGTCTCCGGAGCCATCTCCAACCCCGCAGGCGCCTCCAACCCCAACTCCCACATCATCTCCGTCCCCAAATCCCGATTCAGACGAATGGTGGAACGAATCGTGGCAAAACCGCGTTAAAATCGTTTTTGATACAACCCAAACAGCACCAACTGAGGATCTTGTTAATTTTCCCTATTTTGTGCGCGCTTCGGGTGAATTTGGATCGGATATTCGTTTTCTTGACTCCGATAACCAAACCCTCCTTCCATATGAAATCGAAACGCAAACGAATACCGAGACGCTTGCTTGGATCAAGGCTCCTCAGATAGACCACAATTCCACCGCCGACCATATCTGGATGTATTATGGAAACTCTGATGCGGCCGATGCGCAACAGCCAGCAGCGGTATGGAACGAAAATTACCTTGGCGTGTGGCACATGAGCCAGGATCCTAGCGCTACCATGGAAGATTCTACCGATAACGGGATGGACGCTCTGTCTGGCGGCGCTATGGCGAGCGGTCAGCAGATAGATGGTGTTCTTGGCGGATCAATTGATTTTGATGGTGTTGATGATGTGCTCCAGACCCAAAATACATCCGCTCTGGACGCTTCCCATCAGATTACGCTGGAGACATGGGTACGCCTGCAAAATTGGCCGGATGATGCGTCTGTCTTTATGTGGCGGGACAATACCGCTGTCGGATCGAAACGGATATTTCAATTGTATCAGGGGTTTGGCGGCGGTGGAAATATAAGATGGTATCTGCGGGACGCGGGCGATATCGATCATATCCTTGTAAGCGATGAAGAAATATCCCTCGGCTCGTGGTACCAGATTGCCGCCGTGTATGATGGGGATGCGATGAAGTTTTATATAAACGGATCGAAGGATCAGAATGAAGTTGTTGAATCATTCGCCATACAGACCGGAAATGTTCGTCTTGCGCTTGGAGCGGCAAGCGATGAGAATAACGGAGGGTTCTATGCCAATGCGGCGCTTGATGAATCTCGAATCTCAAACATCGCCCGCTCTGCGGAATGGATCGCGTTTGAGTACTGCAATATGGCGGGGGAATGTCAAAGTTATGAGGCTCCGGAGAATAATCCCAGCGAATCGGTTCCCGCCGATCCGGTGTTATCTCTGGAAAACGAATACAAAACATATAACGGTTCTCCGCAGTCCGCAGAAGTAATAAGTTCCACCCCCGGTACCGTCAGTGACGTTACATACAGCGGCTCTTTGACCATTCCGACCGATGCGGGGGTATACGCTATTACGGCTGATTTTATTCCAGACGATTTGGCGAATTACAACAGTCTTGATGACGCACCAGTCGGCAGTTTTGAGATTAAAAAAGCGGATGCCGATATTGCCATTAACCCTTACTCGTTGGTGTATGACGGAAGTTCTCATACGGCCGCGGGAACCGTCCACGGGGCGTTTGGCGAAGATTTAAGCGCAGACCTCGATCTTTCCGGAACCACGCACACTAATGCCGGCACGTATTCCGATACGTGGAGATTTATGGGCGGGGCAAACTACAGCGATGATGATGATGGCGTCATTTCCAATGTTATAGATAAAGCCGGCGCAACTATCGCGGTTGAAGGTTATAACGGCGTCTATGATGGAACACCGCACGGCACCACGGGCGCAGCGACGGGCATAGCGGAAGAATCATTGGCGGGATTTGATCCCGGAGATTCTTTTACCGATGTTCCCGGCGGCACCGCCCACTGGACGTTTATAGATATAACCGGCAATTATCATAACGCGAGTGGAAACGAGAATATTGTTATCTCACCAAAAAATCTTGGGGTTACGGTTACCGGAGGGAATAAGATATATGACGGCACCACGAGCGCAACGGTGTTATTGGGGAGCGAGGACATACTCGCGGGGGATGATGTTGATGTTATTTCCGGTAGCCCATCGTTTGGCGATCCTGAAGTTGGGGCCAATAAGAACGTTAATGTGCCCGATATTTCCATTGCCGGCGCGGATGCAAACAATTATAATCTTCTGGTTCCGCCGACAAGCACCACTGCAAATATTTCGCCCCAAGCTGCCGCCATCGCTCTCCAAGGAGAATTGCACGCAACGTATGACGGCAACGAACACACAGTTTCTGCGGCAACCAATCCCGAGGGCTTAGAGTTTGTAATTCTCTACGACGGCTTGACAACGCCTCCCGTTAACGTCGGAGAATATAAAGTATCAGCGTTGATTACCGATGTAAATTATGCCGGGTCCAATACCGCCACACTTTACGTTAACAAGGCAGAAATCACCGTGACAGCAGACGAGAAAAGCAAAATGTATGGAGAGTCGCCTGATCCGGAACTTTCATACAGCATAACAAGCGAAGGAGGGCTGATGGGGGATGATGTACTATTCGGTTCTTTGGTTCGAGAAACGGGTGAGCACGCGGGTGCATACGATATCACGCAGGGTACGCTTGACAACCTTAATTATGACATTGATTTTATCGGATCGATATTCACTATCACCAAGGCGGATCAAACCGTTGATTTCAATCCATTGGAGGATAGAGTATATGGCGACCCCGATTTTGAGTTGCACGCAGATGCCAGCTCCGGACTTCCGGTGGTATATTCGGTGGGAGACGGAAGCATCTGCGAGCTTGTCGGGGAAGGTGGATCCTCCATCGTCCACATTCTGGGAGCAGGCGCATGTACGATTATCGCCAGCCAAGAGGGCGACGACGATTATAAAAATGCGGAAAGTGTATCCCGGACTTTCGCCGTTGTAGCCGATACTGGACCATCCCAATCTACCGGTGGAGGTGGAGGTAGCATCGGAGGCGGCAGTAACGCAATCACTGCTCTTCCTGGCGACCTAAATAAGGATGGCACCGTGGATAAATATGACTTTGCCCTGCTTATGGCGCAGTGGGGATCGGCCGGATCGAACGGCTCGGACATCAATAATGACCTGACAGTAGATAAATACGATTTCGCCTTGTTTATGTCGTACTGGGCACAGAATTAACTAACACAAATCACCATGAAAAGCATGAAAATAAAAATCGGCGTGGCAATAATAATGGCTTTCGCAGGCATGGGCAGTACCGGAGCGGCATTTGCCGAAAGCTTGTTATACGTGTTCCCGCCGGCAACCCAGCTGACGCCGGGCATTTTACTGCGCGGTTCGGTTGAGCTTTCCACATCGGAAAACAAGGTGTGCGCGGTTGAAGGAAGGGTTACGTTTGCCAATCTCACATGCCAAAGCATAACAATATCGGACGGGCTGGTGCCGCAGTCGGCGCCGACATGCGCGGATCCGGATTTCTTGATAGGCATCCCCGGTTGTGCGGCGCAAAATTCGGACATAACATTGTTTACCTTGTCGCTTAGAGCCGGAAACGGGGGAACCGCTTCCTTAAATCTTTCGGAAGTGGAAGTGCTGGGAGAAGGCGCGGCGGTGCAGGTGGCATCCAGGGGCGGGGACTATGAAATCATCACTATAAATGAACCCGTTGTTGCGGCGCCTGAGCCGACCGCTTCTGCAAGCCCCCTTGCCGAAAACGGGATTAGAGTCCTGACATCCGTAGAACCCATATTAGAAGAAAACGCGCAGGAAGAATCGCTTGCCGCGAATATACTATCGGTGTTTGAAGGAGGGGATATATGGATGTGGCTGTTTATACTTATTCTTGTCATATTCGGGTGGTACGCATACACCACCAAAAAAAATAGATAAAAAGGCCTATGAAAAAAACAACATCATCGGCTGTCGTAAAAGTCGGAACGCTTCTGCTTGTGTTTGCGCTAGCCTTCTCGTTTTTTATGCTTCCGCACTACGCACAAGCGAATGTACACGAATCCGCTGACACCGAGGAGGTCATCTCAAACGCCTGGTGGAATGATGCCTTTTCTCATCGCATCAAGATCACTTTTGATACGACCGAAACGGCACAAAACGAAAATCTCATTAATTTTCCCGCACTCGTCCAGCTTACCGGCTTACTTATCTCATACGACGACACGCAGGATCAGGGCCAGGACATTCGTTTTCTTGATTCGGATAATGCGACCCAATTGCCCTACGAAATAGAACTGTGGGACGAAACGGGAATCTCAACCACCTGGGTCAAGGTTCCGCAGATAGACAAGAACTCCGATGCCGACCACATCTGGATGTATTACGGAAATCCCGATGCCGAAGATGATCAAAGTCCCGCAGATGTCTGGGATGAGCATTACCTTGGCGTGTGGCATTTGAATCAGGACCCAATGGAAACAATAGAAGATTCCACGGATAACGATGTGGACGGCACAGGATCCGCGACACTCACAAGCACGGACCTGGTGCAAGGAGCGCTCGGAAACGCGCTTAGCTTCGGGGGAGAGGAAGAAAGCGACCGCGTGCAGATGGAAAACAGCGATGGACTCGACACGCCCGCCCAGATAACGGTTGAAGCATTCGCCATGACCCGATCGTTTGTCTCCCCCGCGTCAGTTCTTATGTGGAGGGATAACTTAGGCGGCAAGCGGATTTTCCAGCTCTATCATAATGATGAGGGAGTATCCAAATTTTATTTATTCGGAGGCGGCAGATTGGATCCCTATGTGTCCGGCGCAAACGTCATCCCTCTTAATGAATGGTATCTGCTTATCGGGACGTACGATGGCAGTGCTCAAAAACTATTCATAAATGGAGAGGAGGACGCGGCAAAGGATGAAATATTTTCTATAGCAACAGGATCTGCAAAGCTTGCGCTCGGGAGAAGCAGTGACGAAGATGACCCGGTGAACCAATATCCGCTAGACGGTATTCTGGATGAAGTGCGAGTTTCCAACGTCGCCCGCTCCGTGGAGTGGATTGCGTTTGAATACTGCAATATGGCTGGAGAGTGCAGTGTGTACGCGGAATCGGAAGGAAATCAGGTTCAGATTTCAGATGAAGAAACCACGGAAATCACCGATAGCGGATTTACGTTCACGTGGACGACCGACAAGCCCGCGACAAGCCGCGTCGTATACGGAACCAGTTCAATTTCAGACGCAGAACTGGGCGAATCTCCGAACTACGGATATCCATTTTCAACCGACGAAGCAGACGTGGATCCGAAAGTGATCAGTCACTCGGTGGCGATCTCGGACCTTGAGTCAGGAACCATGTATTATTTCCGCGCCATTTCAAGCGCGTCCCCCGAGACAGTGGGAGGTGAAATGTCTACTTCTACTGCCGTCACACCAACCCCATCTCCGGAGCAAGACGATTCTTCGGGACGAGGAACGACAAGCGGCGGGAGCAGAGCGCGGACATCTCCAAGCCCCGAACCATCCCAAACACCGCAAACAGCCTTGTTTACGCCTTCCCCTGTATTATTTGTTGCGCAGAGTCAGAGTGCGGGAATAAACCCGACGCCGACGGCGGCATCTTCGTTCGAGGAATTAACGCTCATTACGCCCACGCCGCAGGAATTGCCGCAGGAATCACCGGAGGAAAGCGAAGAGAACAGCCGGCAGACCGCGACTATCCTGGATCTGTTCCAGGGAGGAAATATCTGGTGGTGGTTCCTTGCGCTCGTGCTTATCGGAACCGGCTGGTACATATACAAAAGCAAAAAACGGATTCGGCAATAAAAAGAAAAAATCCCCCGGGAGGGGGATTTTTGACATTATCTTTTTTTCCTTCGTTTCGCGTCCCGTTCCTCGAGCATTGTGCGTTTTATCTCAAGACGCTTTTTTGTTTTGTGGGAACGCGTTTTTCTCGGTTTTCCCAGCCCTGTCCTTCGTTTTGCCATAGGTTTGTAATTGCATAAACATTTCTGCGCTCCCCGGGTAGGACTCGAACCTACAACCATCTCCTTAACAGGGAGTTGCTCCACCATTGAGCTACCGGGGAATAAGTATTTTTACCTACTTTTCCACCGCGGCGGCGATTGAGGCAATGCACGCAACTATCACTTCGTGCGTTACTCCTCCTGGGTACTAGATTCGTACTAGATTCGGCGTTGCCTCATAGTACCCGTTAAAGCAAAATCGTTTGCTTTAACCCATTTCGCTACCGGGGAGCGCAGATTTCTATGCAATTTTATTAATTACTAACCATTAGAATATATGAGAAAAAAGGCAAAAAAGCAAGATGAGACACGAAAGTTCCCTTAACCCTAAAGTGCCTATTTCTAGTCTTTAGGCCTTATTACATAGGCTTGATTTATTCGTTACAATTCGCTATAGTTGATATATCGGATTAAATACATGGCAAATAACAACAAATTAGACCGTCGGCTAGAACATTTACCGGCCGAAATCTGGTCAAAAATAGCAAAAATTGATGAGTTAAAGGGCCAATGGATTGCCGGAGCGCAACTCTCACCCCAAGTATTAGGTCGTCTCAAACGATCTGTTTTGATTACTTCAACCGGAGCATCAACTCGTATCGAGGGGGCGAGGCTTTCTGATGAAGATGTAGAAAAACTCATGCGAGGTATTGATATCCAAAAATTTACTGATCGCGATAAGCAGGAAGTCAAAGGATATTATGAGTTGCTTGAGAATATGTTGAATTCCTGGAAAAGTTTGAAATTCAATGAAAGCACTATCAAGCACTTCCATAAGGAGCTCCTGAAATATGTAAAGAAGGACGAAGACCATCGCGGCGAATACAAAAAAAGAGAAAATCAGGTGCAAATGGTAAATGCCGCTGGTGAATCCATTGGAATACTTTTTGACACCACGCCTGCATATCTGTCTCCCAAACAAATGCAAGAGTTAGTTGAATGGACGGGAGAAGTTATCGCGGAGAAAAAATATCATCCACTCCTCATAGTTGCCAGTTTTCTTGTTGAATTTTTGCAGATCCATCCATTTCAAGATGGCAATGGCCGTCTTAGTCGCGTGCTCACCAATCTTCTTTTATTGAAAGAGG
>Ga0155045_102_pt1 | contig 69401 bp, 75 predicted proteins | sample RifCSPhighO2_01_FD_106013 | JGI IMG/M metagenome (GOLD analysis project Ga0155045, IMG submission 106013) | Candidatus Wolfebacteria bacterium RIFCSPHIGHO2_01_FULL_48_22
CGAACACGAGCTCAATACTAGGCCCAGAAAGCGGCTGGGCTACAAAACACCGCTACAGATGCTTGGTGTTGCACTTCAGGGTTGAATTCACCACCTTGGACATTGACGGGGGAGGGGGAAATGGGGTAATTTGCAGGCATGCTTCCCGTTAGAGAAAGTCTATATGTGGTATACATATCTGCTACAAAGCGACAAGGATAAGAAGTGGTATACCGGCTGTAGCGATGATCTACGGAAGCGCTTTAGCGAGCATAATAATGGTATGGTTGCATCAACAAGAGGTCGCGGTCCTTTCACGCTTTTATATTATGAAGTGTGCTTAACAAAAGGAGACGCTTTTGCACGAGAAAAATATCTCAAAACCGGCATGGGTAAGAGATATCTTAAAAATCGGCTAAAGCGCTTCCTTTCTCTAACGGGATGAAATTCTCCAAAGAATTCTTCATGCAGAGGTCATTTGAGGTGGTGTGGGCCGTGTTTCGCGTGGGGGAATTCGTGAAGCGCACCGATTTGCGTGAGCTTCTGGAGAAGCGAGCGCTTAGCTACCTTTCAGATAAAACTGTGGATAACTTGGTTGGGTTGGAGGAGGCGGTCCGGCTGGCGGTACAGATAGGAGAGATAAAGGATGTGAACGGACGGGTGCTTTTGCGGGAGACGGAGAATCTGCGACAAGCGATCGCGGAGCGATCGCGTAGCGAGGGGACGCAGAGAGAGTTGGGAGAATCTATTGAGGGGATTTTTGGAACTCAGCTCGCAGACCAAGGTCTGGCCTCCCCGGACCGAGGCCAGACCTTACGAGCTGAACAGACCGAAGTTCGACCTCGGAATCTAATATCTGGCAAAGAGTTGCCGGAGTCAGGCAATGGAAAGAATGGAGAAATTCAGTCCGCAAACCAAGGTTCGGCCTTCGCAAAGCAAGGCCAAACCTTACGGACTGGACAAACCGAGGTTCAACCTTTGAACCAGATTGAACCTGGCAAGGAATTGCCGGACTCGGAGATGACGTCATATGAGCGAAAACAGGTGATATTACGCCTATTGAAAGAGCGGTCTATGTGCGGGATGCGGGAGATTGCAACGGCTTTGCCGCATATCAGTGAGCGGACACTCAGATATGACGTAAAAGGGCTGGTGGACAGGCGCCTGGTGGAGCGGGTGGGCAAGGGAGGACCAGACTCGTTTTTGCGGCTTAGCCGTAAAAACGAGGAATGACTAATTTCGAATTTCTAATTTCGAAACTGTGGATAAGTGGGTAACGTTTGTTGCGGAGGGGCGTTATAAGTGATAGAATAGAATATATTCGCTTTTCTTGTGAGGAGGAGAGCGGCGGTTTGGGAATCGAGGTTCAACCTCCCCAGACCGAGGTCGAACCTCACGAACAGTGAGAGTTTTCTTTTTAGGGGGATCGGAGATATTGAGAACGAAGCTTACAGACCGAGGTTCAAGACCAAGGTTCAACCTTCCAAAACCAAGGTTGAACCTTAGAACCTCCCGCTTCGTTCCCTGTATGTCCGACTTCCCTAGTGGAAGTCGTCCCGGTTAGACAGCGCACCGCGTGTCTAACGGGATGCATGAACTCTAATTTCCTAAATTGCTTATTATTATTAGCTTGCTGATTCGTCCTCACCGATGAAGCAGCGGGTCGGTAGTAGTGGTAGGTTCCCGATGTCCGCCAGCTGGCGGATTGGGAGGGAGAGTTAGAGACACATTACAAATCTACAACTAGTTAAGACAAAAATTCTACAATGAGTAAATTTTCGAAATTTGTTGCAGTTGTTCTTATGCTTGGCGTTATCGGCGTGTACACCCCTGTGCAAGCACAGACGGTTGACGAGCTGAATGCGCAGATCCAGAGCCTTTTGGCGATGATCGCACAACTACAAGGACAAATTGCAGGAGGAGGCAGCACAGGCGGCAGCGCATCCTACACCTATACCGCGGACCTCACCCTCGGTTCAACAGGTGCAGACGTAACCGCTTTACAGCAATTCTTGGTTTCCAAGGGCTTCCTCACCATGCCTGCGGGAGCAAGCTACGGCTACTTTGGTCCTTTGACCAAATCAGCATTGGCAAGCTATCAGGCATCAGTCGGCATTTCGCCGGCAGCAGGTTACTTTGGTCCTATAACCAGAGCACACATGAACTCGATGGTCGTGGTTAATCCGTCCGTTTCTCCGTCAACAGCACCTGGCGTGTCTCCGACACCTTCAGGTCTGAGCGGTGGAGTGGGTAATATAACCGTGACTGCGCTTTCCACCTACTCAGCAGAGCAGGTCGGAGAGGGCGAAGAGGATGTGAAGATATTGGCATTTGACGTTGAAGCGGATGATGATTCAGACGTTCAGCTCACCGCCATCAAGGTTGAGTTCCATGAAGATGACACTACAGGAAGCGACCGCGATCTTCCCGATTATGCCGAGTCAGTATCGGTTTTCCTTGAAGGCGACAAAGTTGGAGAGGAGGACACAGATTCATTCAGCGAGTCAAACGATGAATGGTCAAAAAATATCTCACTGAGCAACGCGATCATTCGCGCAGGAGATGAGATGACCGTTGCAATCGCAGTATCCGCGTTAACTAACCTCGATTCCGCAGATATCGATTCGGACGACTGGAGCGTTGGTGTATCCAGCATCCGTTTTGTGGACGGAACGGGAGTTTCGTTGACCGAAAGCTTTACGCTTGATATCGACGATGACAGCGCAGACGAAACGCTTGAGAAGAAATTCGACTTCGGCGCGTTTGCGGACGTTTCGGACGCAGAGCTTAAAGTTTCTCTGAACAACGATGATGACGCAATCAACGAAGCACACGTGGTTAATGTGAACTCGGGATCTACCGACACGGATAATGTTGAAGTCCTTTCGTTCACGCTTGAAGCGGAAGGAGATTCGGATGTTCTCGTGAAGGATATTCCGATTACCGTTACCACCACGGGCGAGACGGATGAGTCAGTTATCATCAAAGCGGCAAACCTTGTTATGGATGGTGAGACACTCAGCACAAAGGATGTTGCGGCAGGTGGTGCAGTCACATTTGATGACCTTGACTTCACTATTGACGCAGGAGACACCGTTGAGCTTCTTGTTACCATTGATGTACAGGATTTGACTGGCACTCTTGATGAAGGAGACACCGCGCAGGCGCGCGTTGAGGTCGCAAGCATTCAAGCGGAGGATGAATCCGGAGAAGATCTCGCGACAGCGGATCTGACCGGTTCAGCAACCGGAGAGGCGGTTACGTTCTATGACACTGGTATCATGGTTGAACTCATTTCCGTCAGTGCAACCGCAGTCGATTTGAGCGGCGCGCAGACGACATCGTCTGATCGCGGTACGTATGAGATCGTATTCGACGTAACAGCGTTTGATGCGGCTATGTATCTTGACAGCACAAATCCGAGCGATTCGGGAGGTCTTGGAACACACGACCTTAACATCACCGGAACGGGAACGTTGTCGGCAGACATCGAATGGATCAGTGGTGATGCGGTAACCGAAGGATCCAATTCATTCACTATCAATGAGGATGATACGGCTCGCTTTAAGATCAGCGCGACCATCGTTGCTACGTCGACCGGATACACTGGCATCTCTCTGGGTAGTTTGACCTATGGTACAACGTCTGACGAGGACGGCGACATCCTATACAACTTCAATCTTGAAGATTTCAAGACTGGAAATGTATACTTGGTTGATCGGTAATACTGGTTAAACTAAAAACCACCAAAAACCCCTTCGGGGGTTTTTGGATGGAAGAAAACGCGAATATCTGGTATTATTTTCCAATGAAGAAAGTTCTTATATGGCTTTTGTACGCGCTGGCGTTTACACCTTTGATTGTGACGAAATCACTTTTTTTTCCGTTCATAAGCGGGAAATCGATTTTTATTCGGTTGGTGGTGACATTGGTGGCGGTGGGGTTTGCGTGGCTTGTATTTAAAGAACGCGGAAGCGAGGATCGAGGTTCGGCCTCCGCAGACCGAGGCCAAACCTCAATACGGATGCGAAAGTTGCTGAAAAACAAAGTATTTTGGTTTGTGGGGGCGTTTATGGTCCTGATGATTATAAGCACCTTGTTTGCGGTGAACCCATACAGGGCATTTTTTGGAGATACGGAGCGGGCGGAAGGGCTGGTGACCATGCTTTTCTTGTTTGGATTCTTTGTGTTTGCTTCGCTTCTTTTCGAGCGCAAAAACTGGCTGATGTTTTTCAAGCTTACGCTTATTTCGGGAGCGGTACTTTTTATACACGAACTTGTACAGCTTTCGCAGAAGATACCGCGACCCGCATCGTTTACGGGGAATCCGATATATTTGGCGGTGGTGTTTTTATTCGTGATATTCGCGGGATGGGTGGTGTTACAAACCGAGGTCCGACTCTCTCAGAATCAAGGCCCGGCCTCCCGGGACCGAGGCTGGGCCTTCGGGAAATTCTGGAAAATGTTCAGTGCTGTGATGGTTCCAGTCTCGCTGCTCGGGATATTTATTACTGAGACCAGAGGGGTGATTGTAGGAATCGCTGTTGCGATTATGGCTACGCTTATATATATAATCGTACGCAATCCAAATCAACGAATTGATTCGAATGCTTCAAATGGAAATCCTTCGGCTGATGCCACCTCAAGGAAGCTTGCGGTGGTTGCACTTGGAGTGCTGGTGGTGCTGGGGGGGATTTTTTATACAACAAGAGACGCGGAACTTTGGAACAGGATTCCGGGCTTTGATCGTATTTCCGAATTTACGTTCCAAAATAATACAGTGCAGACACGGCTGATATCGCTTGGGGTGAGTTTAAGGGGAATCAATCCTGCGGACAACGGCATAGGCAGATTTCTTGTCGGATGGGGGCCGGAAAACTTTAACATCGCATACAATACGTATTACAATCCGGAATTTTACAGATATGAGCAGGCATGGTTCGACCGGGCGCACAATAAACTGATGGATGTGCTTGTTATGCACGGCGTGCTGGGGTTTGTGGCGTATATGGGAATTTGGGTGGCGTTGTGGTGGGGGCTGAAAGGAAGGAAAATTCAATTCGAAGACCGTGCACATGAGGTTCAAGACCAAGGTTCGACCTTTAGGGACCAAGGTCGAACCTTAGAACCTCATACGCGCTTTGTGCTGCCGGTATTGTTTTTTAGTGTGGCGTATTTTGTGCAGAATCTGTTTGTGTTTGACGCGATCACGACATATATTCCATTCTTCATGTTTTTGGCGTTTGTGATATATAATTCAAATCTTCGAATATATTCCAATGCTTCAAATGCGAATGATGCGAAAGGAGAAAAACTCACAACTCACAACTCACAACTCACAACTCATGCCTGGATATTTGCGGCGGCAGCTCTGTTCTATGCGCTGGCGTTTATCGCGTGGACTTGGGTGCCGTACGGGCAGATACATTCATATATGCAGCTATTAAAATCTCGATCAACCGAAAAGCAACTCTCAGAGGGCTATTTTAAGCCATACACGTTTACTCAGGAAATAATACGTAAAAACGTCATAGAAAGCGTTACGCAACAGTATTCCGGAACGAACGGCGAAACGAATTTATTGCTTTTTAGCGTTGATCTTATGCGCGATGTCGCGGATCGGGAGTTGTATAATCCGCGATACTATATTCTCATAGGCGAAGCATACGATGCGCTTGGCAGAAAAAAAGATCCCGCCTACTATACCCAAGCTGAAGAGATGTACCGAAAGGCTCTTTCGCTTTCGCCAACGAGACAGAATGTATATTATCTGCTTGGTTTCAACCTTTCCCTGCAGAACAGGTATGATGAAGCGATACGGCTTCTGGAAAAGGCGATCGCACTTGACTCGCGGGTCGCGGGGCCGCACTTCTATCTCGGATTATTTCTGACCTCGGCAGGGGATTTGGAACAATACGAGCGCGCTTTGGACGAATTCATTATAAGCGAAGATCTTGGCGGGGAAGGTTATGGTGGAGGCATTAATCCCGCACAAGCGCTCTATTTCTTGCTTGAGCATTTTTATACGCAGAAGGATGCAACAAACTCTATTCGCGCTGCCGATGCGTTTGAAAAAATAGTTCCCGAGATGAAATCCAACATGGACGTTGTCCGGGAAGAAGCGCGGGATAGAACGTGGCGGAAGATTGATTTTAAGAAGATATGAGCATATAGTATAGGAAATTAGCTTTTTTATGCAGAAACAAGCTTTAGTGTGCGGTGCGGGAGGATTCATAGGTGGGCACCTCGTGAAGTGGTTAAAAGCCGAAGGTTTTTGGGTACGTGGGGTGGATCTTAAGCACAATGAATTCAGTAAATCCGCGGCCGATGATTTTGTCATAGGAGATTTGCGGGATCAGGAAGTGGTTCAAAAAGTTTTAGATCGGCCGTTTGATGAGGTGTATCAGCTTGCGGCGGATATGGGAGGAGCGGGTTATATATTTACCGGAGAGCACGACGCGGATGTTATGCATAATTCCGCGACCATTAATCTGAATGTGGCGTATTACGGCCAGAAGGCGGGCATAAAGAAAATATTTTATTCTTCTTCGGCATGTATTTATCCGGAATATAATCAGATAGACCCGCACGATCCGAAATGTTCGGAAGATTCAGCGTATCCGGCGGCTCCCGACAGCGAGTATGGGTGGGAGAAGCTTTTCAGCGAGCGCATGTATATGTCGTTTCATCGGAATTATGGGCTTGATGTGCGAATTGCGCGGTTTCATAACATATTTGGACCGGAAGGCGCTTGGATCGGAGGCAGGGAAAAAGCTCCCGCGGCTATTTGCAGAAAAGTTGCCGAAGCAAAAGATGGAGGAGAAATAGAAATTTGGGGGGATGGAAAGCAGACACGGTCATTTCTGTATATTGATGAGTGTCTGGATGGTATCCGCCGGCTTATGGACGCAAAGTCATTCAGGGGGCCGGTTAATATAGGTTCCGATGAAATGGTTACGATAAACGGGCTTGCGGAAATGGCAATGGAGATTGCGGGTAAAAAACTTTCTATAAAACACATTGAAGGCCCCTTGGGCGTGCGGGGACGGAATTCGGACAATCGCCTTATTAATAAAGAGCTTGGATGGGCTCCAAGCTGGCCGTTGAGGAAAGGAATTGAATTCACCTACCATTGGATTCAGGAACAGTTACAAAAAACATGAAAAAAGTATCAGTCATAGGTTTGGGAAAGTTGGGATCGTGCATGGCCGCCGTATATGCTTCAAAAGGATTTGAAGTGGTGGGTGTTGATTTGAATCAGGCGTATGTGGACGCGATAAATGCCATAAAACCTCCCGTAACCGAACCGCAGCTCGGCGACTATCTTCTGAAGGGGGCGGACAATCTGCAGGCGACGACAGATACACAGAAGGCGGTTTTAGAAAGCGACGCGACATTTATTATTGTTCCAACTCCCACCGATGAAACGGGTGGGTTTACGACGAAGTACGTTGAAAAAGTATGCGAGGAGATCGGACGTGCTCTTTCAAAAAAAGAATCGTATCATCTGGTGACGCTCACCAGCACCGTGCTTCCCGGGAGCTGCGATGAAAAAATTATCCCCGTGCTTGAACAGCATTCCGGAAAAGTTTGCGGAAAGGATTTTGGTTTCTGTTACAGCCCGGAGTTTATCGCGATTGGAAGCGTGATAAAAAACCTATTGAATCCGGACTTTTTTCTTATCGGAGAAAGCGATGCCAGCGCGGGGGACAAACTTTCGGAATTCTATTCGGCCGTGTGTGACAACGAAGCACCTGTAGAGCGCATGTCTATCCCGTCCGCTGAGCTTGCGAAAATCTCATTGAACGCGTTTGTGACCACCAAAATAACGTTTGCCAATATGATTGCAGAGGTTGCCGAGCACATTCCCGGCGCGGACGCTATGCGTATACTGGAAACGCTCGGCAAAGATAAGCGAATCGGTTCGCTGTACATTAAGCCCGGGCTTGGATTCGGCGGGCCGTGCTTTCCAAGAGACAATGTAGCGTTCAGCTATATGGCGCAATCACGCGGATGCGATGCTCCAATACCCGATGTAGTGCACGCATACAACGAGAAAATGGTTGATCGTATTGCCGACTTGGTTTCTAAAAACGCCAAAAAGGGAGATTTTATCGGTTTTCTGGGTATAGCGTATAAAACAGATACGCCCGTTGTTGAAGAATCCCATGCCCTTAAAATAGCAAAAAAGCTTATCGCGCTTGGCTATAAGGTTGCCGTGCATGAACCCGCAGGGCATGAGCACGTGAGAAATGAACTTCCGGAAGATATATTGCATGAGAGTATGGAAGATCTTCTTGAATCCTCAAATGTGTATTTTTTGGGTACGCCGGACAAGAAATTTCTCGCGCTTGAGCACTACCTTCGTGGTAAACAAAACAAGATGGTAATTGATCCGTGGGGGATATTAAAAGATGTTCCGCTTGGCGACTCGGTAACGTACGTAGTGTTCGGTAAGGGTTTATAAAATGGAAAAAGTTTTTGACCAGCCGCACGCGCTTCTGATAAACGAAAAGCGCAAGGATTTTATGAACCGGTTCGTGCCGGAACTTGTGCGATCGACGGGTGCGGTGACCGCGCTGGACGCGGGATGCGGTGTGGGCCACTTTACGGACTTTCTTTCCGGTATGTTCGGGGAGGATTGCGTTGAAGGTTTTGATTTCAGAGAGGAGAATGTAGCCGAGGCAAGGAAAAGGCATCCGGAGGGACGATATTCGGTATTGGATATTGAGCAGGCCGATCGGCATGCGGAACTTGAGAAGAAATTCGATATGGCGCTTTGTATAGGGCTTCTGTACCACCTTGAAAATCCGTTCAAGGCGATCCGTAATTTGGCGTGGCTTACAAAAAAATTTTTGATCATTGAGTCGGTCGTGACTCCGCTCAAACTTCCGTCCGCTGTGCTTATTCAGGAGGGTGAGGGCATTGATCAAGCGCCTAATTATCTTGCCATGCGACCTTCCGAATTGTTTCTAATTACTACCCTATATGCAGCCGGGTTTTCATATGTATATCAGCTTGAGGCGCTTCCAGATCATGTTGATTTCAAAGGAAGACTAGAGCGCCCCAAAAAAAGGTTATTTTTGGTTGCGTCGCACGTGGAGCTTTTTCATCCGTTATTGAAAGTTGCGAAGGCACGCTTAGTGCGTAATACTGATGTTGCATATAGGAAATTTTTGTACGTTATTCGTCCACTCTATAAATTTTTTAGAAAATGAACATGGATAAAAAACAACAGGTTCTTGAAGAACTTGGAAAAAGCGAGAGAGAATTCGCGGAATTTGAGGATATTTACGCGGGTCCCGGACTTTTAAAGAAAGTGAAACGGCTCGCCAAGTTTCGTGGTGCGTACGTAAAGTATACTCTCGCGCGGGCGGGGTTTATGCGCCGTGCGTTTTCAGACGTGACGGTGTTTGAGAGTATGCTTACCGGACTTCGCGAAATGCAGCTTGCGCAGTTTTTTATACGAAATATGAAAGAGGGCGATGTATTTTATGACATAGGAGCAAATGAAGGATTTTTCAGCGGGCTTGTACAGCAGGCATTCGCGGATGCAGTTGAAATACATGCTTTTGAACCTATCGCCGACCTGTTCGCTATTCTAAAAGAGGAAGTGCAGGGAGGCGTGAAGGTGTTTTTAAATAATGTTGCGGTTTCAGACAAAGAAGGGACGTTTCCGCTCTATATTCCCGTAAAGAATCTGACGCTCATAGGATCAAGCACGCTTAAAAAAGACGCGGCACAGCAAAATATACGCGACTTTACCGAAATACAGGTGCAATCAACTACGCTTGATACGTATATCAAGAAAAACACGGCACCCACATATATAAAAATGGACATAGAAGGATCGGAAGCGGATGCTATTGCGGGCGGGAAAGAAACGCTTTCGAAACATTATCCAGTCATCGGGATGGAGGTGTGGTCAGGCGATAAGGGTCTTAATTTCTCTCTTCGCGCAATAAAAAAACTCCTGGATATCGGATACGCGCCATATGAACTACTTGCCGGAGGGGATGTGAAAGAAATCAGGTTTGAGGATGTCTTGAATTACATTTATTCCAATCGTTCAACGGCTAACTTTGTATTTAAAAAGAAATGATTACATTTTTTACTTGCCCAAAGGCGTTTGAAGGCATGTTTGATGATATTCAGACAAATGCCATCAGAAGCTGGATGAAATTGCCAGTTGAAAAAGAAGTTATCCTGATGGGGAATGACCCGGGGACCGCGGAGACCGCGAAAAAGTTGGGACTTACCCATATCCCGGATGTGGAGACGACGCCCAAGGGCATACCGATGATCGGGTCGCTCTTTGGTACGGCAAAGGAACACGCGAAGTACGATGTCCTGTGTTATGTGAACGCGGATATTATATTGGACGGGGATTTTAAGACCGCCTTAGAAAAGATATATGAAACACACAAGCGTTTTATTGCGAGCGGCCAGCGGATAAACGTTGACTTTCGGGATCGGCTGCAATTTAACGGAGACGAAAAAAGACTCATTGATCGTCTACCGGATATGTTTAAAAAAGGTACCGCGATATGGGGAGGTCCGGACTACTTCTTGTTTACCAAGGACGCGTTTGATGCTATTCCCGATTATGTGATTGGCCGCTTTTTTTGGGATAACTGGTTCTTTTACTTCGCACATAAAAACGGCATTCCGATGATAAATCTGACCGATTCGATTACTGCCGTGCACCAGAATCACGATTATACTTTTACCGTGACGCGAAAATATTTATGGGACGCGCTTTTTACGAATCCCGATTCGATCCGCAACTTTAAGTTTGCCCCGTATGTATCTGTCTATAATACGACCAATTTTACCCATCGGCTTGCTGACGGAAAACTGGTTCCGACCCCGACTTCGTTTGTGAGAAGAGTGAAAATGTTTATGAGATTTTTGTATATTTACGCTATCTATGTTGCCGTTGCAAAGACACCAAAGCCACTTTCAAATATCTTATATGGCATACTCCGCTTTTTGGGAACAGGTACGGTAAAGGCATCACAATGAATATACGACCAAAGGCGGCAAAAGGAGTGAATGATGTTGTCGTGCAAAAAGTTCTGCAAAACATACGGAGCAGAGGCATGCGGCAAGCTTCCGTTTTGGATCTGGGAACCGGACAGGGGTATAACGCGTGGAAGCTTGGAGAGGAGCTGAAGAAGATTGGCGTAGTATTTTCAAGTATGTGCGTTGATATAGACGAGGGTGAATTTCAGCTCAAGGGTGTCGAAGGAGTGACGTTCGCTGTTGCGGATTTGAATAATGAATTTAATTTCGGTGAATTTGACTTCGTGATTGCTACAGAGGTTATTGAGCACCTGGAAAATCCGTACGCATTCATTCGCGGCTGTATGGCGAATTTGAAACGCGGAGGGAAAGCGTACTTCACGACGCCAAATGTTGACGCGGTATATTCTCTTGTAAAAATTCTTCTTAAAAAAACGCCTCACAAATTCGGATTTGGGAATAGGGAACATATGATGCCGATGCATCCGTTTATGGTTGAAAACGTGTATCCTCAGGCGAAGTTTTCGTATACCCGAGGGCTTATGAAGATTCCGTTTACCGTCCCTTTCCCGATCGGAGGGAGGATGTTTGGCGAAACGTTGGTTGTGGAAATTGAAAGGCAATGAAGCGCTTATTGAGGCCGAAATTTTGGATAAGCAGATTATTTTTCTTTTTGCATATACCGCTTCCTTTCCGCGTGCGGGTTACGGACCGCGTACGAATAGCTCTGGATCCGCTTTCGGTTCCGCACGCGCTTTGGCTGAACCGAGATAAGAAAGGAAAGGATATTGAGGTTGTGCAAAATGAGGTGCGTGAAGGAGATGTGTGCGTGGATGTAGGCGCGAATGTGGGGCATTTGGCGCTTGTTATGGCCGAGCGGGCGAAAAATGGAACGGTCATTGCCGTAGAGCCGGGCATACGAATGTTTCAAAGCCTTAAAAAGAACATTCGGAAAAATGGTTTTAAAAATATAGTTCCTGTACATGCGGCGATATCCGAAAAGGAAGGTGATGTAGAATTCTATGAGTACAGCCACACGGATACGTTTAGCTCGCTGGTTCGATCCAAGAACAGGAGTGCCCATGCGTATATGGTTCCTTCAGTTACTTTGAGGCACATACTGGAGCAGAATGGACTTGGTAGAATAGATTTTCTGAAAATAGACGTCGAGGGGGCGGAGTTGCATGTATTGAAATCGCTTGGTGATCGTATTTCGGATGTTAGAAAAATTTATTTTGAGTATAACGAGGATAATTACAGAAATTTCGGATATTCCGGAGCGAATGTTATTGCATTTTTAAAGGAAAACAATTTTAGATTGTTAACGGAAGAATTTACCAGCGATAATTATATCGCGATACGAAAATAAAAAGGCACATGGTGTGCATGTGCCAAAAGTTATGTAATGGATATTTTCCCAATCTTTCTGAATGTCGCGTACGCGCAATCGCGGCTTGCTGTGGAATGGAGCATTGTTGGATTCTCAATGAACTTCCAATAGTCCGTGAATGACATAAGAAACGGCTTGATACCCTCTTCTCTATCGGGAGTCGGGTTAACCCTTTGGATCTCTCCGCTGGTATTAAGGCTCGGTATTCCCCAGAACGGAAAAACCAACTCAGAAGATTTTCGTCCGCTTATCGGAAGTCCTTTTGACGCGAGCGGGACAACCGTCGCGAGAATCAAGCCCGATTCTTCCCGGACTTCACGGATTGCGCACGATTCCGGAGTCTCTCCTTCATCGATACACCCACCGCAGAAGCCGATCATAATGTCGTTTATTCCGGCGAGAAACTCCGCGGTCAGGAGTACATAATTATCCGGAAGTGGCACGCAAACGCGCACCCAATTTGTTTGCCGGCTGACAAACCAGAGATTCGGATCCGATTCGTATTGAATAACTTCAATTTGGGGAGCGTATTTGAATTGTTCTTGAATATTCGGATCAAGAACCGTTTTATCTATTTCCTCGGGTTTTTTTCTTATGCGAATCTTTTTTCGTAAAATTCCCAACTCCGATAAGCTCTGCTCGAGATCTTCATACTTAATAATCGGAAGACCATAGATGGTGTCCATATTGTATCCTTTCAGTTTTCGATATACTGGGGCTATCGTTACACAATTAAGGGGAAAGTCAAATGTTTGTGTGCGTGTGCTATACTAAAGGTATGTCCGAGTACAAACTCACTGATGGGGAATTTTTTGATATATACGGCAAGGTGCCGCGATTAAACGTCGATCTTGTTATCCGCTCTGACGAGGGTATTTTATTTGGACTTCGCTCAATCGAGCCGCACGCGGGGTTTTGGCATTTGCCGGGGGGGGGGACGGTATACAAGGGCGAGAAAATTTCTCAAGCTGCTATTCGTGTCGCGAAAAATGAAACCGGATTGGACGTTGCATATATCGGTGATAGGGGGTTTATGGAGTTTCCATCCGAAATGAGAAATGGGGCGTCTATTCACACGGTGAGCATTGTTGTTGAGGTGAGGCCGCGAAGCGGCAATGTGCGGCCTGACGAGAATGCCAAAGAATTGAAATATTTTAGGGATGTTCCGAATCCTATCATACAGGAGCACGCCGCATTCGTTTTACGGCTTTTGAACCAATAAAATTGTTTTGCTCGCGAGTAACTTTTTCCATACGGGAATTCTGATGGCCCGGGGGACGTTTTTTGTCATTTTGTAGAAAGGCAAAAAACTTATGCCGTTTTCCCGCATGATCGAAAAACCAGTTTTTTCAACCAATTTTTTGAGTGTCGTTCGGGTGAAAAACCTGAAGTGGTACCCTTCACCGGGAATCGATTTTCCCAAAAGCATTTTAAGGCGCACTCCGGCGAACGCATAATTCGGGGTGCTTATAAGCGCGTATCCGCGCGGCTTCAGCATTCGGTATATTTCCCGCACCATCTGCTCCGCTTTTTCGACGTGCTCAATGACTTCCAGAGATACTACCAGATCAAATTCCTCGTCTTCGAACGGGAATGGCTCATTGAAGTCATGCCGCAAAGCTTTGAAACCAAGTTCGTGAGCATTTTGCACGTACTTTTCGCTGCCATCGACGCATGTTACCTCAAACCCTTTTTGTTTAAGTTTTTGTGAAAACTCCGCCAGCCCGCATCCGAGATCAAGCGCTTTTCCAGCGGGCACGTGTTTTATCATATCCAAGGCCGGGCGGTACCATGGGCGCTCTTGCGGAGTTTTTCTTATTTCGTATGGATCAAACATCGGTTACGTTTAATTTTCACTACCTGGCATGAGAGTTTTTTTATATAGTTCTTTAATTTTTTCGGGGTCGTATTCTTCCCGAATTATTTTAATGGATTCTTCGCCGAATTTTTTTCGGAGACCGGAGTCACGAAGCAGTTCCAGCTTTTTTTGCAGATCCGACGCGTTACCGCTTTCAAATATGAATCCATTCTTTCCTTCGTGCACGGCGTCTTTTGCTCCCACCGTTGATGATACTATAATCGGCATACCAAATGCCATTGCTTCGAATACAACCGCGCCGACCGGCTCTGAAATACTTGGAAGCATGAATATATGATGCGATCGATATAATTCGGCCAGCTTTTCCTGTGATACGTGTCCGGCAAAGGTGATTCGATCCGATGTACCGGATTCGCGCGCGTATTCCTCAAGTTGTTTTTTTAAGACTCCTTCTCCGGCGAGAGTCAGGTGGATTTGCGGCATATCCGCTATCGCTCGTAAAAGCGTTTTGTGTCCTTTATATGCTTCGAATCGAGCTACGCAGAGTAGGCGTAGGTTATTGGAATGAATTCCCGTGCCTGCAGGAATGGGGGATTTGTCGGGAGTGGCAAATGGTACCGGAATGTATGTTACGCGTTTAAATCCCAGGCGTGCCATATATGCGGCGCACGATCGCGTGATGCATATGATGGATTGGGCTTTCTTATTTATAATCGGTCGAATGACAAGGAGAAGCGCTTTTAATGCGATATTATGAATCAATGAGGGAGGGTCGTTTTTTTGCTCTTCCATTATGACGAATCGTTTGTGGTGCACTATGGCATACGCGAGCGCGGCAATGGCGTAGGGCCGGTAATACGCGCGCACGCTTATAATGTCAGAATCTTCTTTTTTCAAAGCGGCATATATGCCCGAGTAGTGCCTGAATGATTTTATGATGAAGGGAGTGCTTTCAAGCACCACAGTCCGTATCGGAATGCGTGTCTCCTTGTCGGACGTGATGATGACTACATCAAACAGCTCGCTGAGTACGCGGTACGTCTCCTTGTATACGTTATGCAAACCGCCCTCAACGAGTGCAAGTTTTGATGCGCTCATATAGTTCCATTATGTTTTCTCCGTAGTGTTTCCATGTGTATTGTTCGGCGCGCAGGCGGGCGTTCTTGCCTATTCGTATCGTTTCTTGCGGATTATCGTACAAATACCGCATTTTTTCTTTTATGGATTGTACGTCCATATCCGGGATGATGTAGCCGCTAACGCCGTCTTCCACCACTGATCCCGCGTTTTTGGTCGTGACGACAGGAAGCCCGCACGCAAGCGCTTCGTAGGTTACTTTCGCGGATCCTTCCACAAGCGACGGAAATACAAAAATGGATGCTTGTTGGTATTCGCGCATAAGTTTGTTCTCCGATATGCTTCCGGTTGTTCTGAGATTTTTGAGCCGGTTTTTATACGTGTGCAGTGTTCCTCTAAATTCTTTTTTTATATTTCCGCATAATACCAGCTCGGCATCCTGCAGGTTCAATTCTTCCCATGCTTGTAACAGCAGGCGCGTCCCTTTCCGTTCGCATAGCGTTCCCGCGAACATGCATATGAATTTTTCCTTTTTTGTTTCAGTAGGGCGGAAGATGGCAGTGTCCACGCCGAAGGGGACCAGGAATATCTTTTCTTCGGGAATGTGGAGCTGCAGCAAGATGTCCTTCGTAAATTCCGAGGGTGCGATAAAATAATCAATAAGCTCCGGATATTTGAGATATGCCGCTTTTTGGTATGGGGTGGGCTTTCCGTCTACATACAGCACCGGAGCCATTTGAATATCGAGTATGGTTTGTATGCCCTGTGTTTTGGCTTTTTGGAGCGATTTTTCGAGGTATTCCCATGTGTGGAATATGTCGCATGGAGGCATATGCCGGCGTACCCAAAAATCGAAGATACCGAGCACCTTATTTTGCGATTGCACCTGTTTTTTCGGCGTAAGGACGCGGAGGTTCATCGCTCGGATGAACAGTGAAATGGTTTTTTGCAAAAACGGCACGTAATACAGGCGCCGGGGGATATCTTTCGCATACGCGCTTCTGCAGAATATTTTTACAAGCGCGTTTTTCTCAAGGCATACTTTGGCTATGTGGTATGTCCGCATGCCTATTTTCCCCGGTTTTCCTACGTCTGAGTTTATGGCGAGTACGACTTTGGTCATTGGGATTTAATAAAATAACTGACGCCTTTGTCCGCGCCGTATACTCGGAAGCCTTTTTTTTCAATCCATGCGATAAGATCTTTTTTGCTGTGGGCGGCATCAAGATTATGTATTTCGATTATGATCTGCCGCGTACGATCAAGAAATTGACCGTTTTTTTCGTTCAGTATCTCGTACTCAGCCCCTTCGCAGTCGATTTTAAGCAGGTCGACGCGCTCAATGTGCTCGTCGCGCATAAGATCGTTCATAGAGATCGTTTCGACGGTTAGAGAATCATGTTCATGTACCGCGAAGTCCTTTACAAGAGTATGTCGATCCGAATCGTCTTTGTTTATGAAAAATGTACGGGTGCCCGATGTATCCGCCACGGCTTTATTGATTGCTTTGAGATTATGAAAGCCGTTGATACGGACATTTTCAACCAGCATCGCGAAATTATCCGGATTTGGCTCGCACGCGAATACCCTGCCTTTGGGATATTTTTTGGCGGCAAGCAGGGCGAATGTTCCTATGTGTGCGCCTATATCCACCATAACGCTGTCATCAGGCAGACTGAATTCGGGCGGGAAGTACGTGTTTCGGAGTACCACTTCGTTGAGTATCCACCTATCAGCCATACCGCCGCGTACCGTGATTTTCATGCCATTCCGGAACCGATACACAATCCTTTTTCCACGGGGGAAAAGGCGAAAAAAATCGAGCAGATAGATATGCCAATTGGATATGTTTCGGATTACTCGCACCAAAAGCGCTCCGCGCCGCAGAAAATGCATAGAGCCATCATACCCTTTCTAAGGGGTTCGGTACACCCCCACACCAAACTTTCTTGTTTGGTGTGGGGGTAAATGGTATTGTGAGATCATGAATCCTGTTCTCATATTTCATACGCCTATAACGTTCGGAGGGGGAGAAACACAGCTCCTTTTGATGTGCCGGGATTTTTTGGGGCGAGGAAGGGGGGTGCAGGTGGTAAACCTCGCCCGATCGGAGGAATTTGAGCGTGCTCTGGCAGGCATACACGTGCCTTTTTATACCATAACCGCTCAAGGCGTGGGATTTTCGCCTACGCGATTTTCGTACGTACGGCATATGCTTCGGATATTATTGTTGGCAATCCGGGACGGGAGGCTTCGGAAATTATATAGAGAGCATCCAGTCGTGTGGGCAAGAGGATTTCCCGCAAACTTTTTTGTCGTGGTGCTTTCTTTTCTGTACGGAAGGAAATCAAAACGGCTTATTTACTCACACCATTTTCTTAAAAGCCCTGAACAACGTGCGACGCGAGCCGCGTATCTTCGCGTACTGCGTGTGTTCGACTCGCTTGTGGGGGTTTCGCACGAGGTATCGGAATCTTTGCGCAAGGTATTTCCCGAGCTTACGGAGCGTATTTTGACTATTCCCAATGCCGTTGATATGAACCGGTTCGCGCTAGGGGAGGGCAAGGATGAACTTCGCAGGAAACTGAGCATTCCAGAAGGGGTGGTAGGCGTATATCTTGCGAGGTTTTCTCCGCAAAAAAATCACGCGTTTCTTGTAGACGTGCTTAAACGCGTACCGGGCTTTACGCTCGTATTGGGCGGCGAGGGTTCTGAGTTACAAAACTTTATGGATAAGGCAAAGCAGGAACATATAGATGAGCGGGTGAAGTATTGCGGACATATCCACAGCAGTCTCGTTCCCATGTATTTGCGGGCGGCAGATTTCTGTGTGTTTCCCTCAATCGGGGAGGGATTCAGCAACGCGGTTCTGGAGGCATTGGCATCGGACTTGCCCGTCGTGCTGTTCCGAGAGGTGTATTCGCCGGAGCTGGGAGACGCGGTGCTTATTGCCGATTCCTATGACGATTTCTTTGAAAAAGTACAGGAACTTTGCACGAACCTGGTTTTGCGCCAGACGATGAGTGCAAAAGCGCGCGAGGTTGTACATTCTTTCGATGTTGCCGTGACGGCCCAAGCGTACTTGGAGTTGTTTGATAAAAATTTCTCATAGTATGAAAAAGAATATTTTACTTGTTTCATTGCAGAAATCAGGGGGAGTGGCACTCGATTTTTTGAATTTCACAAAAGGTTTGAGCGAGAAAGGATTTTTTCATACAGCGTGCATTTCTTTCCATAATGAGTTTCGTGACGAGCATGAACAGATCAATAATTCGGATATATTGCTTGTGCGGACGCACGGTTCACGTACGGTGGATTTTCTTGTTTCAATATTTTTACTACGGCCTTTTGTTTTTTTGTTGAAAATTGTAAAAACACGGGCGGACATTGTGCACGTTGCCAATTTTCACCCTTGGATTTTCTTGCTGTACGCCGTTCGTCCTTTTTGCCGTTTTAAAATATTATACGCTTGCCATGACAATCCCTTTCGGCCCAAGGAGCCGCATCCTCCGGTTATGGATGTGCTTGAGCGTTTTTTTGCGCGTCATGCGGATGCGGTTATCGCTTACAGCTCGTTTGCGCGGGACGACATCCAATCTTATATTTCGAGAAATGTTTTTATTTTGCCGCTTATTGTTCCCGAGCTTGCATACGGAGCCTTGAACAAGAAGCCCCTTGCTAAAGAGCTCCGCATTCTTTTCTTCGGCAGGATCGAAACATATAAAGGCATCGATACGCTGGTGGATGCATTTGAGATTCTCCATAATGAGAAGATTCCAATTTCTCTGACGCTGGCGGGAAGAGGAGATATACCCTTGTCGTTGCGTGAGAAGATTTCTCTGCTCGGCATCCATCTTTTAAACAGCTGGATATCGAATGAAGACCTCGTGTCTTTGCTGGAGAGTACTGATATCGTGGCGGCTCCCTACAAAACTGCGACACAGTCCGCGGTAGTATTGCTTGCGCTCTCGTATGGTATTCCGGTTATCGCGACGAACACCGGATCAATCTCCGAATATGTGAGAGACGGATATAACGGCCTTTTGATTGAACCGAATAAGCCTCATGAGCTTGCGTCGTGTATTCGAAAGATCGACAAAGATAGGAAGGTTCTGGGGTATGTGTCGAAAAATTCGGCCGAGATCCGTGAAAAATTTTCTCCGAGGCACGTTGCTGAAATCGCAATAGACATCTATCGGTCTTTTTGATATTGTGACGAAGCGCTAACTTATAATTATATGAAAAAAGCTTTGATATGCGGTGCGGGCGGTTTTCTAGGGACTCACCTTGCGCGCCGTTTAAAGAAAGAAGGATATTGGGTGCGTGGAGTTGATATTAAAAAGCCCGAGTACAGTCGGACCGCTGCGGACGAGTTTTTACTTCTGGATCTTCGTGAGAGGAAAAATTGTCGTAGAGCGTTGCGCGTATCGGGAGGGTTTGACGAGGTGTATCAATTGGCAGCGGATCGCGGCGGTATCGGGTACATGGTCCCCAAAGAGTGTGAAATGATGGAGAATAATGTGCTCATTAATGTGTATATGGTCTCCGAAGCAGCACAGCTCAAAAAAAAACCGAAATATTTTTATTCTTCTTCGGTCTGTGTGTATCGCGATATGTCCGTCGGATCCGGAAAGTTGGGCGAAGAACATGCATATCCCGCGTACCCGGACAACGAATATGGTTGGGAAAAGTTGTATAGCGAGCGACTGTTACAGGCATTTCATAGGCGATTCGGCTTGCCGATATGCATTGCGCGGTTCCATACCACCTACGGGCCAGAGTCAAATTGGGAGGGAGGCAGGGAGAAGGCCGCTGATGCATTGTGCCGAAGAGCCGCATTGGCTCGGGACGGCGGATTTTTGGAAGTCTGGGGAAACGGCAAGGCGGTGCGGGTTTTTACATATGTGGATGATCTTATATCGGGAATTCGCGCTCTTATGAAGTCAGATATTTCTGAACCGACCAATATTGGAAGTTCGGAGTATGTAACCGTCGGGAAGCTAGCGGAAACCGTTATTGCTGCTTCAGAAAAAAAGCTGAAAATAAAATATGTCTCTGGACCGGTAGGGGTTGCCGCAAGAAACTTCAGTAATCGGAGGATTTACTCAACCGGATGGAGGTCAAAATTCACGCTTCGCAAAGGAATAGCCATTCACTACGCGTGGATTAAGGAGCGAGTAGATAAGAAGTATGGAAGCAAGAAGAAGTGATTTAGGGTTTTTTGAACAAGGAAGTGTATGCGTGCGTCATTTTTTCAAACATAAATTTCGATTTCAGTGATTCATACCCGGTAACTTGCGGACGTGACACGATGCCGGAGAATTTTTGAATAAAATCTTTTGTGTCATCCATTTTATATCGGTTCTCTTTTTCCACGATTTCCTTGTTTCCATTCACGTCGGTAACGAGCATAGGCACATCCGCAAATAGACATTCGACAAGGGTGATAGGCAGTCCTTCATAGCGAGACGGCAGTACGAACAGATCGAATGCTTTGAGAAGTCGCGCGGCGTCTTCCAATCCGCCGGCGAGGAAGCATATACTTTCAAGCCGATATTTTTTGATCAGCCGTTCGTAGAGCGCGCGTTTTTTCCCTTCCCCTATAAGTACGCAGCGTATGGTTGGCTGGATGCTAAGAATCTGCGGAAGCGTGCGGATGAGGAACGAATAGTTTTTCTGGTAGGAAAGTCTTCCGATGGATCCTATGAGATAGGCATTTGCAAAAGACTGCCCGGTGATTGTTTCGAGTTCTGCGCGCGCTTTTTCCTTCGTCCAGTAGGTCAAAGCGGTCGGGTCCATACCATTGTATATGACCCTGCCTCGGCGGGTGAGCCCGGTAAGCCGAGCTTCGCGAAGGTTGTCTTGGGATACGAATACGATTTCATCCGCGAAAGGCAAAAAAACCTTGAAGTACGCCCAATATGGCAGTTTCAGAAATGGGGATGCGTAGTGGCGATCCAGAACCGAAAGCCCGTGTATAGTGAACACGGTACGTACGCCCGTGCCGGAAAGTTTCGCGCCAAAACACCCGGCGAGGGTATTGCTGCTGTTGAACTGCACCGCATCAAAGCGATTCTTTTTGAGAAATTTGCGTATTTCGAGGACAAAAAGGGGTATGGAAAAGATATTACGGCTGCGTGCAAGAGACGCGAAGCGCACGCGCGGGATGCCGAGTTCGTTAAGACGGCGCTCAAGGTATTCCCCTTTTCCGAAGCCGACCGTTACATCCACTCCTTGCGCTTTGAGTCCGCGGGCAAGATCCAGCACCATTATGCCTGCTCCGCCCATACTTCCGTGTGTGATAATAAGCAAGACTTTCATCCCACACATAATAAGCATTTTTTATGCAAAACGCCATGCGTATGCTTATTATGTGTGGGATTCATATGCTTGCACTGGCATTATACGTCAAACCGTATAAAATGGGTTACATATTATGATGCAACGCGTGAGGTCATTTTTGTTTGAAAATCGGACATCCGGCCAGACCATAGCAAAAAATACGTTCTGGATAGCCGCGGGCCAGATTGTGTCCCGTCTTATCAAAGCCGTACTGGTTGCGTATGCCGCCCGAGTGCTCGGAGCCTCCGAGTGGGGAACTTTTTCCTACGCGATGAGCCTTGCGGCGCTGTTTACACTTTTTATGGACTTTGGAATCAACGCGGTCATCACGCGTGAATCCTCGCGGGATCTTTCGGTTCAGCAGAGGTACTTTTCAACGGCATTTGTCATAAAGGTGCTTATGTTTATTGCTATCACCTTGTTTGTGGTGCTTGTCGTTCCTTTCTTTGTTTCCATACCGGAGGTGCTTGTTTTGCTGCCGCTTGTGGTATTTATGCTTGGTGTGGACGGGCTTCGTGATTTCGGGGCGTCTCTTTCGCGCGCGTGGGAAAAAATGGAGGTGGAAGCGGGGATTCAAATTCTGACGAATGTATGTATTGTTGTCGCCGGATTTGTGGCGCTTGTTGTTTCCAGAACGGCGCTGTCGCTTGTGTGGGGATATCTTATTGGCACATCGGTCGGTATGATTTTTGCGTACGCGCCGTACCGATCATATGTACGGAACATTTTCAAAATGTTTGATCGGGGCCTAATAAAAAAGATATTGTACGCGAGCTGGCCGTTTGGGATGGTAGGGCTTATGGGGGCGATTATGCTCAATACCAACACGATCATGCTCGGGTGGTTTCGGAGCATTGAGGAGGTCGGGTACTATGGCGCGGTACAGCGCATTATGTGGCTTTTATACGCAATTCCGGGATTCTTGTCTTCCGCGTTTTTCCCCCAGATGGCAAAGCTTATCGCCGATACCGAGGGAATGCGAAAAATTCTGGAGCGCGGATTGTCGTTTCTGACACTTATCGCGGTGCCGATGACTGCTGCGGGGATTCTGCTGGCTTGGGAAATTATGTTTGTCGTATTCGGGGATGAGTATACCGTCGCTGCCGAAGTATTCCGCATCACGTCGCTTACGTTTCTTCCCGTGTTTCTTTCTACTATGTTCGGCAACGCGCTGTTCGCGCTCAATAAGGAGAAGAAGCTTTTTATGTACGTCGGTATTGGCATCGTGTCGAACGTTGTATTGAATCTGGCCCTCATTCCCCTATGGGGCATGTCTGGCGCCGCGCTTTCGGCGGTGTTAAGCCAGCTACTTATTACCAGCTATCTGGTATATGTTTTGCGCAAGGAGTTTTCTTTCAGGATATTTCATAATGTGTGGAAGGTATTGCTCGCATCCGTCGCGATGGCGGCGGTGCTTGTTGTTCTCCGCGTGTTGAAGATCGATACGTACGTTATGATCGCTGTGGGCGGAGCGGTGTATCTCTTTGTTTCGTTTTTGCTCAAGGAGCCAGGACTCCGCCTGCTTTGGGAAAAGATCAGAGGATTGCAAAAAAGTGCTTGATCGTGCGGAGGATAATAAGCAGATCCAGAAGAAGCGAGCGGTGTTTGGCGTACCAAAGATCGTACTGCAGTTTGGCCCGGGCGTCGGCAATCGATGAGCCGTAGCGGTAATTGGTTTGCGCCCAACCGGTGATACCGGGTTTGATGATGTGGCGTAGTTCATAGTAGGGCAGCTTATCCAGCAGGCCGGTAACGAATTCAGGGCGTTCGGCGCGGGGTCCTACCAGCGACATAGTGCCCTGGAGTACGTTGAGAAGCTGAGGAAATTCATCTATATGAGTTCGGCGCAGGAATTTTCCTACTCGTGTGACACGGGGATCGTCGGTGCCCGATGACCACTGCGCGCCGTTTTTTTCGGCGCCATGCGCCATGGTTCGGAATTTGTAAATGCGGAATGTTTTCTGATATTTTCCGAAACGGATTTGCGTGTATAAGCCCGGTCCGCGTGACGTGAGCTTGATGAGTAGGAAGATGATGAGCAAAACTGGCGAAAGGATGAGTACGAGTATAAACGTGGTAATAAATTCTATTGGGCGTTTGATGGCGTCCTGCACCCGTTTTTGTCTCGTGTAGGGCTCTAGCGATAGTAGATCCTCATGGAACTCCAGGGACATTTTTTTGAGGGCGAGTTCGTAGAGCGTGCTGCTGTCCATAACCTCGATGCCGCGTGCCGCGTAGCGATGGATTTCTTCTCGAATGTGCGGAGGCAGATCGTATTTTTTCGCTATCACAAAGAGGGAGGTGTTGTACTTGGACGCGGTATTTTTCAGCTCTTTGGCATTCAGAAGCTGGGGGGAACTCAGATATCCGATTACGTTGTAGCCGACGTGAGGATTTTGCTTAAAGAACGCGTACAGCTCATCGGTTTCCTTGTTGGAGCCGACAATGACAATGTTGCGGCGGTAGGACGGATTGATGGCGGAGAACAAAAGCCGCCATCCTGTGCCAAGCGCTAAAAACACGATGGAAAATATGACCAGACTTGTTTTGGGGGCTATGTGAAAGTAGGGCACGAGGTAAAATATGATAACCGCAAGCACCGTGCCCGAAAAGGCCGCGATCGCAAGCGTTCGGAGGGTCTCGTAGGAGGTTCGCACCACCCGGAGGTCATAGAGACCGGCGATGTAGAATATAATCAGCCAAAAAGCGAAAATAATAGTAAAGGGCATCAGGTGCGCTCCGAGAAATTCCTGTGAAAAAACCCCATAGCGGATGCCGATCATTAAGAAGAGAGCGGCGTAGAGCGCGATTATGTCGCCGAATATGAGTGTGAGTTGCTTTATACGAATAATCATTTATACTTCAGGTTACAATGCGAATTACACAAATGCAAAGTTCAAACGCGGCGAAAGTTGACAGTAATACCATTATAATCGTTTCAGCTATTGTTGTTGCCGCCCTTATTATCGGCGGTTCCATATGGGCAGGACAGGGAAATCGTGGCGGCGGAACCAATGAACCTATTGTGGCGGGTGGGGGTTTGGAGATAGGCGAGGCACCGGTGCTCGGGGATCCGCAGGCTCCGAACACTATTGTGGAATTTTTGGATTTCCAGTGTCCGTACTGTGAACTTTTTTCAACTGAGACGGAACCGCAGCTGCGCGAATTGTATATAGATTCGGGTAAGGCGAAGTTGGTCTACAAGGCGCTTACCTTTCTTGGGGCTGAATCTGTGCGTGCGGCAACAGCGGCCGAATGTGCCAAAGAACAAGGGAAGTATGTGGCGATGCACGATGCGATTTACGAGGCGGAGCGCATAGAAGCCGCTGACGGAGGAAATCCCGAAAACTCCGGGAACTTAAGTGATGCTTTTTTTGCAGGCACGGCAGAGGCCATCGGGCTTGATAAGGGGGTGTTCAATGCATGTATCGCAAGCGATCGGATAAAAAATGTATTAGAAGCATATTCCAACGACGCGGAGGCGGCGATGGGCGCGCGAGTCTCGACACCAACCGTGTTCGTGAATGGAACGAAGGTGGCCAATCCATTCGATCTTGAAGAATATGCAAATTTGATTAAATAGGATTGGAATCTCGAATTACGAAGTATGAATTTCGAATCAATTTTGAGTGAGTGAAGTTTCGAAATTAATACTTTGGAAATTGAATCGAAATTAGAAATTAGAAATTTATAATTAATTTTAATATGGTAACAATTTACTCAACAACACACTGTCCGTACTGCAAAATGGCAAAAGATTATTTTACTCAGCACAACGTGGAGTACAAAGACATTAATGTGGAGCAGGATGATGCCGCGGCCGCTGACATGATTAAAAAGTCCGGCCAGATGGGCGTGCCCGTGATAGATATCGATGGCACGATTATTGTGGGGTTTGATAGAGGATCCATTGATGAAATTCTTCATTTGCAATGAAGAATTTCAAATTTTTAATTTTAAATTATAAATTTCGAATCAATTTTGAATGATTGAAGTTTCGAAATTAAAACATTAGAATTTGAATCGAAACTCGAAATTAGAAATTCGTAATTTATCAAACATATGTTTGATCTAATCATCCTCGGAGGCGGGCCTGCGGCTATAGGCGCGGGCGTATATGCCGCGCGTAAGCGTATGAAAACGCTTCTTTTGACCAAGGAGTTCGGGGGGCAATCGGTTGATTCGGCGATGATCGAAAACTTCATAGGCCATAACAGCATATCGGGCGTGGAATTTGCTCGGGTGCTGGAGGCTCAACTTCGCTTGCAGGAGGATATTGAAATCAAGGTGGGTGTTACCGTAGAAGCGCTGGAGCAACAGGGCGATCTTTGGCGTGTGACCGATTCAAAAAAGAACCAATATGAGGCACGGGCGGTGCTTGTTGCCATAGGCAGTAGGTATAAGCGGCTTAACGTACCGGGTGAAAAGCAGTACGAGGGCAAGGGGGTGTTCTTTTGCTCCTTGTGTGATGCTCCGCTTATGAAAAATAAAAAGGCGGCGGTGATTGGCGGAGGCAACGCGGGACTTGAGGCGGTGGTGGATCTTTTGCCGTACGCGACCGAGATTCATCTACTTGTCCGCGGCGAACTCAAAGGTGATCCCATCTATCAGGAGCGTATTTTCAAAGAAGAGAAGGTACATGTGCATCGTAGTGTGACGGTAAGCAGATTCGCGGGAAGCGAATTTATGGAAAAGGTATATTATTCGGCACTCGGATCGGATGAAGAGCAATTTGTGGAAGCGCAGGGGGCATTCGTAGAAATCGGACAGATGCCCAATACGGAACTGTTCGAAAAAACACTTACCCTATCCGATTCCAAGCACATTGTGGTGGACCCGCGTACGATGCAGACGTCGGCGCAGGGCGTGTGGGCGGCGGGAGACATTACCGACATTTCCTATAAGCAAATCAATACCTCTATAGGTGATGGCATCAAAGCCGTACTCAATATTTACGAGACACTTCAAAAAAATCTGTAGTCGTGTACAATGAGCGTATACGCTCATGTTCACCTATCTCCTTAAATTACTTATATTCCGCATCTGGGCGTTTTTTGTGCATTGGTACCGTGATGGGGCGCTGTTTTATATGAGAAAAGTTCCTAGTTCCTAATACACTAGGAACTTTTATAAATTTGTGATAGTATGTTTTGTATGGACGCTATACCGAAAACTTCCCAAAGGATACTAAAATATATAGAAGACAAAGGTCAGGCATCAGGCAATGAACTTGCTCGAGCGCTTAATATTACCGATCGGGCAGTTCGGAAGCAGTTGAACAATCTTCTTGCGGAGGGAAAAGTGTATAAGATTGGAAAGCCGCCAAGGGTTTTTTACCTTGTGCAAAAAGAAAAAGAACAAGCGCAAGGCGATGTAATTCCTAATCATCTTAGGAAAGTGATAGAGGAACATTATTTGATCATTACGCCCGCGGGTGAACAAAAAGAAGGCGTGGAAGGATTTGCGTATTGGTGCGAGAAGCAGCATCTGCCGATACTGAAAACGGCAGTTGAATACGAACGTACACTCAGAAAATATGAAGCATATAAGAAAAATGGACTTATTGACGGCATGTATAAGCTCAAACATACTTTTGATTCGGTGTACCTTGATAAGATTTTTTATCTCGATTTTTACAGTATTGAGCGTTTTGGCAAAACAAAGCTTGGACAATTGCTTTTGTACGCGAAGCAAAGTCAAAACAGAAGTCTTATGCGTGAACTTGCTGTACGCGTAAAGCCAGTTGTCAATATGCTTATGAAAAAGTTTATCGTTGACGCGGTTGGCTTTATTCCTCCAACGGTAAAGCGTGAAGTCCAGCTTATGAAAGAACTCGAGCGGCAACTGAATCTTTCATCTCCGAATATTTCATTGGTCAAGGTAAAAACGCCTATCGTGGTGCCTCAAAAAACGCTTACAAAATTGCCCGATCGTGTAGAGAATGCTCGAAGCACCATTATGGTGAACGATACGCGATCTTTTAATTCTCTGCTTTTAATTGATGATGCTCTTGGGTCGGGTTCGACTTTGAACGAAACTGCGCAAAAAATAAAGAAACAAAAGGTGGCGAAAAAAGTCGTTGGTTTAGCGATAACGGGCAGTTTTAGCGGATTTGAAATAATAAGTGAGATATAATAAAGACCATAGCATTTCATGTTCATCTATCTCCTTAAATTACTTATATTCCGCATCTGGGCGTTTTTTGTGCATTGGTACCGTGACGGGGCGCTGTTCGCGTACGGCAAGCTTTTGGGCGTATGGAGGCGCATAGACCGTGCGTTTGGTATGCGGGTAAACCTCCGGTTTTTGTTCAAGCCGCTGTACCAGGAGCGCAACATTACCGGTTACGTGCTGGGATTTTTGTTTCGGTTGCTGCGGCTGGGCGTAGGGGGAGTATTCATCATCATCTTGAGTTCCGTTATCTGCCTCGTTTTTTTGATATGGTTGGCTATTCCTGCATACCTTATAATTCAGGCGGTTCGAGGATGATGATCTAATTTCTAATTTCGAATTTCGATTTTCGAATCAATTTTAAATTATTGAATTATGAAAGACAGGCTGTCAAATACAAAATATAATCTTGAAGAGCGTACGTCTCTATTTGGCGAACACATTATTGCATTTTGCAGAGGCATTCCGCAGGACACGATTACCAGACCAATCATCAATCAACTCATTCGCTCTGGAACCAGTATTGGAGCAAACTATATGGAAGCGAATGCCGCCAGTTCAAAGAAAGACTTTAAGAATAAGATATTTATCTGCAAGAAGGAAGCTCAGGAAACACAGTATTGGCTTAGGATGATGGCGCAGTGTGTGCCGAACAAGAAGGAAGAAATGAGACGTTTGTGGAAGGAAACACATGAATTAACACTTATATTTGGGAAAATTGTTTCAACATTAAGAAATTAGAATTTGAATCGAAATTCGAAATTATGAATTTAAAATTTTACCATGATTGACCGTTTACAGCACGCGACGTTTGACAGGAGGATGTTCAAACTGCATCCGGCCTCTCGTTTTGTTATCCGCGTGGTATCGTATTCATTCTTGATTTTTTGTATTGGTCTCGCGGCGGCGTTTTTGGTTTCGGATATTGTACAGCTGAATTGGTTAGGAGCGCTTCTTGTCTTGATGCTTGTCGATTATATGGTGCACGTCCGCCGTCCGCATTATTCGCTCACGGATTTTGGGCGCGGACGGGTCCGGAACAATAACATTGCCCTTTGTTTGGACCGAGCGTCCTTGAAGGCGCTTTTGTCCGCATACGAATCCGCGATTACCCGCGGGGTAGATATGGAATTTGCGCTTCTTCTGCGGCTTTCGGACGAGCGGGTTGTACAGCGCTCACTCCAGCGTCTTGAAGTAAAGCCGTCTGAATTCAAAGATAGGATTTCCGCGGATATTGATAAGACCGTGCATAAAGATCCTCAGCCTGTTGCGGAGGCATACATTGAGCGCATACGGCTGCTGTGCATATCCGCGGCGGCGCATGCGGCCGCGCATGGACAAGACGCTGTCGGCGTGGGGAACCTGTTTTCCGCACTCGCGCACACCACGCATCCGCGCATTTTACGGCTTTTGGATTACTATTCGCTTTCGGCCGCTGATGTGGATGCGGCGCTGGTATTCGGATCGCATACGCGCTCACGCACTGCTCCATATCTTGGCGGATTTGCGATGCGGCACGCGCAGACGCGGGCGCATCGCGTGAACCGATCGTTCACCTCACGTCCCACGCCGACACTGGATATGTACGCGACCGATGTGACTGATTATGTGCGTGACGGATATGGCGGGTTTCTTATCGGGCACGAAGAGGAATACGATCGCATGGTCGATGTGCTGTCTCGGCCGGGTGAGCGGAATGTGTTGTTGGTCGGAGAGTCGGGAGTAGGCAAGGAAGCACTTGTGTACCATTTGGCGCACCGTATTGTGACCGACGCGGTGCCGGGCGCGCTGTATGACCGACGAGTGGTTGAGCTTTCGCTTGCGGATATGCTCTCGGGAACTTCGGGGGAAGATTCGACTGGTCGGCTCAAACAGATAGCCGAAGAAATCTTGCGAGCGGGAAACATATTACTCTACATTCCGGATGCGCATCTTTTGGAAAAAAGCGCCGCTCAAGGCACACTTTCTTTGGCGGATGTGTTTATGCCCATACTAAAAAGCGGCACGTTCCCCGTGGTGGCCGCTACGTATCCGAAGGAATTCAGGCAGTTTATAGAGTCTCGTCCGGCTTTTGCCGATTCGTTTGAGGTTCTGCGGATACAGGAGCTTTCTCAATCCGATGCGATACGTCTGCTGTCGTACTCCGCTTTGATACTTGAAAAGAAATACCGCATTACGATTAGTACGGCAGCTGTCACACGAGCGGTTGGACTCGCGGCAAAATACATCCGCACCAAACCGCTTCCTTCAAGCGCGCAGGAACTTTTGCAGGAAACGGCGGTTGACGCCGCGCAACGCGGCGAGAAGCTGATACGCTCGGAGCATGTGACCGCGGTGGTAGAGCGCACGCTACATATGCCGGTGCGGGTGGCATCGGGCATGGAGGCCAAAGAACTGCTCAAGCTTGAGGATACCATCCATACCTCGTACATCGATCAGGATGAGGCGGTTGTCGCGGTTGCGCGAGCTCTGCGGACATATCGGAGCGGTCTTGGAAGAAAAGGGGGTCCTATTTCGTCGTTCCTGTTTATAGGGCCGACCGGCGTGGGAAAGACCGAACTTTCCAAAATACTCGCAAAACTTTATTTCGGAGCCGAGTCGTTTTTAATCCGTTTCGATATGAGTGAGTATCAGGAGAAACAAGCGGTCGCGCGCTTCATCGGTTCCAGCGACGGCAAAACCGCCGGCCAGCTTACCGAAGCGGTTTCACATCAGCCCTACAGCGTTGTTCTACTGGACGAGTTTGAAAAAGCCCATCCGGACATCCTAAACTTATTTTTGCAGGTGTTGGATGAAGGGCGACTGACGGATAGCACCGGCAGGACGGTTGATTTTACGCATACGATTATTATAGCCACATCCAACGCGCATTCGGTTCTGGTACAGCAGCATGTCCAGAAGCACGGAAGCATTGAAGGCCTTACGGATGAGCTGAAGCAACGCCTCTCGGAATACTTCCGTCCGGAACTTACCAACCGGTTTTCGGATATTATTATATTCAAGCCGCTGTCGCGGGAGGACTTGACTCAAATTGTTTCGCTTCAGGCGGTTTCGCTCTCTCGGCAGGTATCCGAGGCGCAGGGGATCAAACTTACAATATCGGCCTCCGCGCAGGAGAAACTGGCGCACTTGGGCTACGATCCAGCGTTTGGAGCCCGCCCGCTGCGCAAAGTACTGGACACGCAGATCAAATCCGTGTTATCTGAAAGAATACTCTCCGGAGAACTTCAGCGCGGTGATAGTATTGAGGTGACGCTGGACAGCGACGGGAAGTTTAAATTTGTGGCAGAGTAATTTTATAATTTCGAATTTCTAATTTCGATTCAATTTTAAATGACTGAATTTCTAAATTTAAAACATTCGAATTTGATTCAAAATTCGGAATTAAGAATTCGAAATTCTTGAGATATGGTTTCAAATCAACAACAATCGTTAAAACAGCAGAAAAAAGAAAAACCCCGCGCACGCGAGATATCGTCGGGTATTATCGTATTTCGAAAGCTTCCGGACGGGATTCGGTATTTGATTTTGTATCGTGGGCACAACCAATGGACTTTCCCGCGGGGTAAAATAGAAGGGGAAGAGCGGAGCTTTGCGGCGGCGCTTCGGGAAACGCGCGAAGAAACGGGCCTGGGGCGCAACGACCTTCATTTCGTGGACTACTTCAAGGCATATGAGAATTGGACGTTTGTGAAACGCAATGAAAAAATCCACAAAACGGTCATTTTATATCTTGCCGAAACACGTCGGAAGCAGGTGCGCATTGAGGATAAGTTTGAGGGGTATGGCTGGTTCAGTTATGAGTGGGCAAAGCAGATATTTATAGGCGCCAAAAACGACGAGAATCGGAAGATTCTTGATCTCGTGCACAATTTCCTGACAAAAAACAAGAAAAAAACCCCGACCTGATGTCGGGGTTATTTGGAAACTTCCGCTACTATTTTTTTGAACGCTTCGGGTTTGGTGCGGGCGATTTCTGAGAGTACTTTGCGGTCGAGCGCGATATTTTTCTTTTTGAGGGCGTCTATAAATCTGCTGTAGGTCATACCCTCTTTTCGTACGGCGGCGTTGAGCCGGACTTGCCAGAGAGCTCGGAAGACGCGCTTTTTTTCCTTCCGTCCCCGGAACATACGGGACTGCGCGTGCAGAAGGGCTTCTTTGGCGGCGCGCTCCTTTGATTTGCGTCCCCATCGGTACCCTTTTGTTTTCTTTAGCAATTTTTCTCTTTTTTTGTGGGCAATAGTGCCTCGCTTAACTCGTGTCATAACTTTAGAACTGATCTTTTTTATTAAAATATTTGTGAGCAATACCGGCGCTTGCCTCGATGGTGCGTGATTTGCGCATGAGCTGTTGACCTGTTTTCTTTGCGCGAAAATGGCACTGCGCTTGTTTGCGTACAAGTACCTTTCCGTTTTTGGTGACTTTTAGTCGTGTGGTCACTGCTTTTTTCATGTTTTTAAATATATTTAAAAACTTAATCCTAATCTACAAATGAATCCGAATGTTTCGAATTATTCGCGGTATTCGGATACATTTGAATGTCATTTGGATTACTATTGTTATTTTTTAACAATCTGCATTATCATTCCTCGTCCGCCCGGCTTCGGCTCGGATGCCGCCCTATGTTCTTCGGTGATCATCGCGACGAATGCATGAAACTTTTCAAGCACCCAGCCCTTCATTTTGGGCGATTTTTCCCGCCCACGAAGCGCCATCATAATCTCCACTTTATGGCCTTCTTTCAAAAATTCATCCGCTTTTTGCGCCTGTCGGCGGAGGTCATTTTCTGCGGCTCGGACGGTAATGCGTATCTGCTTGAGTTCTCCTCCTTTATGCGCGTGCTGTTTCTTTTCCTCTTTTTCCTGCTGGTAGCGCCATTTGTCGAAACTGGCTATTTTGGCGATGGGAGGCGAGGAAATGGCGTTGATGAGAATAAGATCAAGCCCGTCTGCTTGGGCCTTTTGCAATGCTTCGTCTCGGCTCAGTACTCCGATGTTCTCTCCTTCACTACCAACGACACGCAATTCCTTTGTCGTGATCTGGGTATTGATGGTGTATTTGTTTCTGATTATGGAAGAAAAATAGCACAGCAAGCGGCTCAGTGTCAACAGAAACCCGCGGACTTTCCGCTTTTCATTTTATGGTTTTCACTTTACACTGGGAACATGGAACCGATTGTGAACCGGAAAGCATATTTCGACTATGAAGTTGTAGACACGTATGAAGCGGGGATTGTTTTGCTTGGGCATGAGGTCAAGGCGGTTCGTGCCGGCAAAGTGGGAATTGTGGGATCCTACGCGAAGGTATACGCGGATGAGGTGTGGTTGGTTAATGCAACTATTTCGCCATACCAGGAAAAAAATACGCCCGCTGACTATGATCAGAAGCGGGCGCGGAAGCTTTTATTAAAACAAGAGGAAATCAAGGAGCTTATTGGCAAAACAAAAGAAAAGGGCTATACTCTGGTGCCGCTCAAGTTGTATGCCAACCGTGGACGGATCAAGGTAGAACTCGCGCTTTGCAAGAGCAAGAAAAAATACGACAAGCGCGAGGTCATTAAAGAGCGTGAAACAAAGCGCACATTAAAACGTTTTATAAAGTGAGGGGGCGCACGCTTCGACGGAGAAACTCCTTTGAAAACTGCAGGCAGAGCTGATCGCCTCTTGAATCCGATCAAACAACAACTGCTAACAAACAATTAGCACCTGCATACGCTTAAGAACGTACAGTTCTCGCGTACGCACATCGGACCCTGATATCTCATAGGAGAATCTCCGGTGTTATATATGAGATGTACCCGCACCAAGCTCTTCCGTAGGTGTGGGGACATTAAGGAAGAAAAATTTGCTTAGTCTTCGGACTAAACTATGTCTGTAGACGGTTTTCGAAGTTTTTTCTGGACGGGGGTTCAATCCTCCCGCCTCCACTGGAATAAAATACTCTCATTCCCGAGGGTATTTTATTTTAGAGAATGCGGAGGCTTAGGAGGATTGAATCGGAAATCGAACAAAAGGCCGCTTGCTTTTATTTTTTTGTTTCCTCCTTTTTGAACTCTTTCAGCTTTTCAAAAGTATCCTTAATATTCTTATGTTTTTCTTCATCGTTTGACCCTCTTTTCTGCGCCGCATGCATGTATTCTTCTATAATATCATCCGGGCCTTCTCTCGGCTCGTCTCCTTTTTCAGGCAGTATGAATTTCTCTTTTTTCATATGTTTTAGTATACCGCAAGATCGCATTTTTAAAAAGTTTTTCACATACCCATTCTTTTAGGTGTGGTATTATAAGAGTAGCCAAAACATTTCGTTCTTTTATAATATAATTCAAATTATAGTTTCACTAAAATATCGGAGGGAAAGATGGATTATTATAAATTTTTCATTGCGGTTATAGTTATTTCTATTTTTATAGCTATGGCCGCGATGGGGTTCCCGCGCTTTGTCCGCCCTGATTATATGAGGGTTGTACCGACTGTGTATTGGGAAAGGGGGAATGCTTCGTATGATGTTCCGATTGGGGGATTCGGCCCGTATAGGTACGAAAACACGGGATATGTCCGCCAGACCAATATCATCTTCTATCGGCCCAAAATATTGTACCGGATCAGCTGACTTGTTTTTTTGAACGGTTTTCTTATCGGGAGGTTGTATGAAACTAAAGAAATCTCTTAATGCTGTTGGTGTTGTCTATTTTGTTCTGTTATCTTTCCTGATTTTTAAATTGTTTGTATAACAATTTGGAGCGGCTCGTGGAAGAGCCGCTTTTTATATGTGTGGATGGAAAACCGCCGTTTTTTCCTGTAGTATATAGTGCATGCTACGGAATCTGAAATCGTTCAATCTTCCCGAACTGGAGGAAAAAGTGCTGGCGTTCTGGAAGGAAAAACATATCTTTGAAAAAAGTGTAAAGAAAGGGAGTAAAACATTTCGTTTTTGGGAGGGGCCGCCGACTGCCAACGGCCGCCCCGGCCTGCATCATGTGCTTGCGCGTTCGTTTAAGGATGTGGTGTTGCGATATAAGACGATGCAGGGCTTTTTGGTTCCGCGCAAAGCCGGCTGGGATACGCACGGGCTTCCGGTGGAACTGCAGGTGGAAAAACAACTCGGTTTGAAGTCCAAGAAGGATATTGAACACTACGGCATCGCCGAGTTTAACAAAAAATGCAAGGAATCGGTCTGGCAGTATAAAAGCGAGTGGGAAAAGCTCACCGAACGGATGGGATACTGGCTGGATCTGGAACATCCGTATGTGACGTACGAAAACTCGTATGTGGAGGCGCTGTGGGGAGTTATTAAAAAGATTTATGATCGCAAGCTTTTGTACCAGGGGCATAAGGTGGTGCCGTGGTGCCCCCGGTGCGGGACGGCGCTTTCGTCGCATGAGCTCGCGCAGGGGTATAAAACGGTCACGGACGAATCCGTTTTTGTTAAGTTTAGGATTGAGAAGCCCTTCTTCGCTGAAGCTACGAAGGGCACGAAAGCACCTGTATGTGTGCTTTCATGGACTACGACGCCGTGGACGCTTCCGGGGAATGTAGCGCTTGCAGTCGGAAAGGATATTGCCTACGGACTTTTTAGAAATATCAAGACGGAGGAATACGTTATTGTTGCGGTGGATCGGGCAGAGGTATTGGGGAAGGGCTTTGAAAAAGTTGAAAGTTTCAAAGGCAGAAAACTCGAGGGACTTTCATACAAGCCGTTGTTCGATGTTCCTGCACTGAAGTCGGACGCTTCGTACAAGGTATATGCGGCTGATTTTGTAACAGCACAAGACGGCACCGGCATTGTGCATACGGCGGTGATGTACGGAGAGGATGACTACGAACTCGGAAAAAAGATCGGGCTTCCGCAGTATCATACGGTGGACGAGCAGGGGAAATTCACTAAAGACGTCAAAGGGCTTTCGGGGATGTTCGTGAAATCTTCGGAAACGGAAAAGAAAATATTCGAACTCCTTCAAAAAAATAAAAATCTTTTCAAGACGGAATCGTATGAGCACGAATATCCGCATTGCTGGAGGTGCGGCACGCCGCTTTTGTATTACGCGCGCGGATCGTGGTTTGTGGCGATGTCCAAGTTGAGGTCAAAATTGCAGGCGTCAAACGCAAAAATTAATTGGATTCCCTCGCACCTGCAGAAGGGCAGGTTTGGCGAGTGGCTTAAAGACGTGAAGGACTGGAATTTTTCGCGCGAGCGGTATTGGGGCACCCCACTTCCGGTATGGAAGTGCGATTCATGCGGGCATACAGATGTTATAGGCAGTTTCGTGGAGCTTTCAAAAAAGGCGGATAAGGGAAACACTTTTTTTATTATGCGGCACGGGCAGGCGACGAGTAATGTGGAGGGGTGGCTTGCGGGAGGGAAAGAGCCCAAGAGCGGAAAATTCCGCTCAAAGCTGACGAAAACAGGAATCGAGCAGGTGGGAAGGGCTGCTCAGGAGCTTAAAAAGAAAAAAATAGATATCATATATACGTCTCCGTATTGTCGTACGATTCAAACCGCAAGGATTATTTCTGGTGTAACGGGGGCAAAAGTGATCTTTGACAAACGGCTTGGCGAAATAAATTCGGGGATTTTCAACCATAAGAAGGTTACTGAGCGGCTGAAGTTTTATGCCCTTGATGGAAGAGAGGAAATTGATAAATTCAGTGTTGCTCCGGAAGGAGGAGAAACATTAAGTCAGGTACGCGAACGGGTGTTGGACTTTTTTACCAAAATAGCGGCGGAACATAGGAATCAAAGTGTTCTGATCGTAAGCCATGGAGATACAATGTGGATGCTTCAATCTGCCCTGGAACATTTCTCAAATGAACAATCTCTGGAGCACTCGTTTGATATGCTGCTCAAAAATGCTGAATTAAAAAAACTCTCATACGATAATCTGCCTACAGATATGTCGGGACGCCTTGATCCGCATCGGCCGTATGTGGATGAAATTGAGGTGAGATGTGAGAAGTGTGTAATGAGAGATGAGAAGTCGGAGGTTGGTAAAATGAAAAGAATCCCGGAGGTGGCGGATGTATGGTTTGATTCGGGCGCGATGCCTGTTGCTCAAGAGCATAGCTCTTTCGCTCAAATTCGAAATTCGAAATTCGAAATTCGAAATTTACGAGGTATATATCCCGCCGATTACATTTGTGAGGCGATTGATCAAACGCGAGGCTGGTTCTATACATTGCTGGCGGTCGCAACTCTTCTGGATGTGCCGCCTCCGCCGTATAGGAACGTGATATCGGTTGGGCTTATTCACGATAAACAAGGACAGAAGATGTCCAAGTCAAAAGGAAACGTGGTTGATCCCTGGGCTCTTATGCAGAAGTACGGAGCGGACGCGGTGCGGTGGTACTTTTTTACGGTGAACGACCCCGGAGAGTCAAAAAATTTCGATGAACAAGATGTGGTCAAGACGCTGAGGAGGTTTCATATGGTGGCGTACAATTCGTACGCGTTTCTTAGCATGTATGGGAAGAAGGGCGTTTCGCTTTCGAAACCGCCTTCGCCTTCTCATATTCTTGACGCGTGGATTCTGGAGCGTCTTACCCAGACAACACAGTTGGTCGTGCAACATATGGACGCGTATGATGTAACGCGTGCCGCTCTTGTGCTGGAAGCATTTACCGACGACCTTTCTCGCTGGTACATCCGGCGGTCGCGCAAGCGCATATCAAACGAATCGGCGACGCTCGCGTATGTGCTGTTGCAATACGCCAAGCTTATTGCGCCATTCAGCCCGTTCTTTGCGGAGGGTTTATTCCAGTCGCTTAAAAAAGATTTCAAAGGCGTTCCCGAAGAATCAGTCCATTTGTCGCGCCTGGATTTTCCAACTTCCAACTTCCAACTTCCAACTTCTCACCTCATGCAATGGGTGCGGGACACGGCAAGCGCGGTGCTCGCGAAGCGGGCGGAACTCGGCATTAAGGTGCGCCAGCCGCTTGCAAAGCTCACTGTAAAAAATATTCCCAAGGCGAAACGAGGAAGTCGGGTTGAAGAGATGCTTGAGGTTTTGAAAGAGGAGATAAATGTAAAAGATGTGGTTATGGATGCGAAACTTGGTTCCGAGTTCGAGCTAGATATAGAAATTACACCGGAGCTAAAAGCGGAGGGGTTGTTGCGGGAGTTTGTGCGCACGGTGCAAGGGTTACGGCAGGACGCCGGGTATCAACCAAAGGATAGAATTCAGTTGTGGGTGGCGGGCAGTGAGCAAATCGAGCTCCTTGTCAAAAACAATGAAAAAGAGCTTATGAGACAGGTGGGGGCGAAGAAGATGATGATCGGCAAGAATGACAAGGTTGACGCGCAGGTGGAGACGAAAGTTGATGAATATAGAACTTGGATAGGAGTTCGGAAAAAATAAAGCGATTTTTTTGACATTCTGGTTTTAAGAGGGTAGTATTTTCCTATTATGTCTCGAGGGGGAGTCATTGCATTTCTTGTTGTTATATTTCTGGTAACCATTGCGGGTGCTTTTTTTGTGTATCCGAACAACCCGGTATTGCCAAGTTTTGCGAATTGGATGCCGTGGCGGTTGGGGCTTGACTTGGTTGGCGGATCGCATCTTATTTATCGCATAGATACGTCGCATATCGCCTCCGAGGATGTAAGGGACACGCTTGCGGGACTGCGGGATGTGATTGAGCGGCGAGTGAATCTTTTCGGCGTGAGTGAGCCGCAGGTGGCGATTTCCAATACGAGCGACGGGTATTACCTGAACGTGGATTTGGCAGGCGTGACCGATGTGGAGGAAGCAATCAATCAGATAGGAGCCACACCATATTTGGAGTTTATGGAAATTCAAGAGCAAGAAATTCAGTCCGAAGAAAATTCAACAGCGACACCGCAGTCAATCTCGTTTTATGTCGCAACCGGACTCAACGGCCAGTATGTCCGCACGGCAAGGGTGGATTTTGATCCAACAACCGGTGTTCCCGTTATCGCGCTCGAGTTTACGTCTGAGGGCGCGGACCTTTTTGAGCAGATCACGGAACGGAATATAGGGAAAATTGTCGCGATATTTGTGGACGGTGAAGCTATCAGCGAGCCGGTCGTGCAGGACAAGATTAGCGGCGGGCGGGCGGTGATAACCGGAAACTATACACTGCAAGAGGCGCGCGAGTTCGTTCAGCGGTTCAATGCCGGAGCGCTTCCGGCTCCGATGACGCTTGAGAACCAGCAGACCATCGGCGCGAGCCTAGGAACCAACTCTCTGCAAAAATCGATATTCGCCGGTTTAATCGGTACGGCAGTTATTATGCTTTTTATGATCGGCTATTACCGCTTCAACGGGATTTTGGCGTCCATCGCGCTTCTGGTGTACGTGGTTTTGTCCCTTACCATATTTAAATTATTCGTAACCATGTCATTGGCGGGAATCGCGGGATTTTTACTATCCGTAGGTATGGCGGTAGATGCCAATATTCTTATATTTGAGCGTACCAAGGAGGAGCTGAAAAAGGGATCCGAAAAGGCAACGGCAATCAAAGAAGGGTTCAGGCGCGCATGGCCGTCCATACGCGATTCCAACGTGACTACCATCATCGTGTCCATTATTCTGTTCAACTTCACCTCGAGCTTCGTAAAGGGGCTTGCACTGACGCTTCTATTGGGTGTGCTGGTGAGCATGTTTACGGCGATCACGGTGACGAGGAATCTAATGAGATTGCGAACAAAAAACATCTAATGTAGACCTCTGACTCAAATCAAATGGATATAATAAAACACAAGTGGATATTTCTGGGATTTTCGGGAGTTTTGGTATTGGCGAGTGCCATTGCAATCGTGCTATTTGGTTTGCGGCCGGCGATTGATTTTACTGGAGGGACTCTGTGGCAGATCCGTATACCGAATACCGAAGACCGTATACAGGAAAGTCAGATTATTGAAACCCTGGTGGAGCAGGGAATCGAGAATCCATCGGTACTGAGGGAAACGTCGTCCGATAGTTTTCTTATCAAGACAAAGCCTCTTTCGGAAGCTGAACATCAGCAAATCCTCTCGGCTCTTGAGGAACGGGTTGGTTCTGTGGAAGAGCTGCGGTTTGAGTCCATAGGCCCGACGATCGGGTCCCAACTCCGGTCCAAGGCCATTTGGGCCGGAATCCTCGTGTTGCTAGCTATTTCTGTGTATATAGCCATTTCGTTTCGGAAGGTTTCGTATCCGGTGCAGTCATGGAAGTACGGCTTGACGACGCTTATTACTCTATTCCATGACGTCGTTATTCCGACGGGTATTTTGGCGGTACTGGGGGAGTTCGGGGGAGTTGAGATAGACACCAATTTCATCGTGGCGCTTTTGGTCATCATGGGTTTTTCTGTGCACGATACGATTGTGGTGTTTGACCGTGTCAGAGAGCAGGTTCTCGCTCGGCACAAGAATGAATCATTCACCGATACGGTCAATGCAAGCGTGCGGCAGACGATAGCCCGCTCGGTGAATACATCCTTTACGCTTGTCCTCATGCTGGTGGCGATGCTCGTGTTCGGATCCTCGACTTTGCAGCTGTTTGTTGGTATACTGTTAGTCGGAACAGTCATCGGAACATACTCATCCATATGCGTGGCGAGTCCCCTCTTGACAGTGTGGGGCAAATTGAGTAAGATGGCTTCACATACATAATCTATTATTACTATGGCATTGCACGACACATTGCAGGCTTTGGTCGCGACCCTTCCCAAGAGACAGCGGGATATTATTTCTCAACGGTTCGGGATGGGGGGATCCAAGCCGAAAACACTGCAGGCGCTGGGTACCAAATATGGTATTACTCGTGAGCGCGTGCGGCAGATAGAGGCGGCGGGGCTTCGGCTCCTCGAAAAAGAGGCGGAAGGAAATGATCGCCTGGTTTCGTATATGAAAAAAGCGATTGACCACCTTGAATCGCTTGGCGGCGCTCGTCGGGAGGATCTGTTGGTTGAAGATTTGAAAATGGTTTTTCGTGACTCATCGATTTCGGATTCGGATAGCACCCTTTTGTTTTCCATCTTCGGCAAGCCAAAGCACTTTACCGAAACGAACGACTTTTTTCCGTTCTGGTATTTGGAAGAGCCGAACGTCAAAGAGCTTAAGACGTTTGTTTCCAAACTTGCGCAGTATTTGAGGACCAAAAAGGAACAGCTCATCGAAAAGAACAAATTCGATGAATTGTTTGCGGCGGCGGCGCATCAGCACCGCGTGAAAGATTTTATCGCGCTTAATTACGCACTGATTTCAAAGAAGTTTTCGGTCAACGCGTTTGGTGATTTCGGGCTTTCGGAATGGCCGGAGATCGCGCCCAAAACGGTTCGCGACAAGGCATACCTGCTTTTGAAAAAAGTTCGCCGTCCGATGCATTTTCGCGAGATTGCGGTTGAGATCAACAAGGTTCGCTTTGACCACAAGCGTGCGCATCCGCAGACGGTGCATAACGAGCTCATCAAAGACACTAATTTTGTCCTTGTTGGGCGCGGATTGTATTCGCTTAAGGAATTCGGCATAGAACCAGGAACGACACGGGAAGTGCTCCATCGCATACTAAAGAAAAAGGGTCCGTTGCCGCTTGAAAAAATCGTTCAGCTCGTAGGAGAACAGCGCGTTCTCAAATACAATACCATTTTCTTCAATCTGCAGAACAAGAGGTATTTCAAAAAGACAGGAGGAGGGCACTATAAGGTAGCGTAACCGTATACCGTATAGCGTATACCGTATACCGAACATGGACTCGTTTATATATTCAATTTGGCAGGCGCTTGAAATAGTGCTGTGGTTTGCAGTGCCTATATTTTTAATAGCGCTCTTTTGGCGATTGCGGCTCATACACAAGCGTCAGCAATTTCTGGAAAAGCAGGAATGGGATATGCTCGAAGTTCGCATCCCGTCAAACATTATTAAACGACCCAAAGCGATGGAGCAGGTATTTTCCGGGATTTACGGAATTTACTCTTTCGGAAATCCTTGGATACCTAAGTACATGGAAGGCAAGGTTGATTTGTGGGTATCATTTGAAATTGCGGCAAAAGGGGGCAGTATTCGCTTTTATGTCCGTACGCCAAAGTCCTTTCGTAATCTTGTGGAGTCGTCAATATACGGTCAGTATCCTGAGGCGGAAATACTTGAGGCGGAGGATTATGTACACGAGCTTCCGTCGTCTTTGCCGAACGAAACGTTCGATATATGGGGAACCGGATTTAAATTAGCTAACGAGGCGCCATACCCCATACGTACCTATAAAGAGTTCGATGAATTCGAGCCGGATGATGAAAAACGTATCGATCCGATGTCCGCTCTGTTTGAGGCGATGTCTAAGCTTCAGCAAAATGAACGCATTTGGATCCAATGTATGGTGAGCGCGACGGGCAAGCCGACGGGCTATGACATACAGGAGGAAATGGGCAAAATCATACAGGACATACAGGACAAAAGTAAGGAGGCAGATAAGGAGGGTAAGATAACCCGAAAGCCCCCCACACATGGCACTCAGGAGATCATCAAGGGAATAGAGAATAAAGCATCAAAGCATTTGTTTCAGTTCACCTTGCGTTTTTTGTATATCGCCCCCAAAGAGGAATTCAACGGGCAGAATATTCCAGCGGTTATGGGTTCGTTTCAGCAGTTTAACACGCAGAATATGAACGCATTCAAGCCGGATGGGACGATTACGCTGATGGGCGGGTGGCTGGCGCGGCTGTTTCCTTCATATAAAAACTCAAAGGTGCTCATAAAAAAACGTATGCTGTACGATGCGTATGTACAGCGGCAATTTGGGCTTACAAACCGTCTGTCCGATACGGAAAAACTTGGCATTCTTTCGACCGAAGAGCTGGCGACTATTTACCATTATCCGATTGGCAACGTGAAAGCGCCGCAGCTGCAGCGCATTGGTTCGCGCCGCTCGGAACCGCCGGTTAATTTGCCGTTTGAGTAGTGGGTAGTGAGTTGTGAGTAGTGAGAAAAAAGGCTGTCATGATAAAGTCATATAAAGATTTAGAGATATATCAAAAAGCTCAAAAACTATACACATTAGTTATACAATTAACTAATTGTTTTCCAAGAGAATCTTTTTATTTGAAAGATCAACTATCCAGAGCGGCAAATTCTGTTGGTGCAAATATAGCAGAAGGGTTTGGGAGGTCTCCTGCGGAATTTAGGAATTATTTAACAAAATCTCTGGGTTCATGCAATGAAATAGGGAGTCATTTGGAAGACTGTGCGGGTTCTCATTACGGAGACGTTTTGTTGGCTCGAGCTTTAATCAAAGAGTATGATGTACTCGGTAAAAGAATATACAGTCTGCGCAAGGTATGGATGAGGTTTTGAGTCTGCCTCACTACTCACTACTCATAACTCACTTCTCGTTACATCTACCATAGAAACTGTTATACTAAAAAGCATGGACGACGTTTTATTTCTTGGCAAAACTAATTTCAGGAACCAGGAGCGGAAATTCGGCATCAAGCTTGCCGACCGGCGGCAGCATATGTATGTGGTGGGAAAATCCGGTACTGGAAAAACAACGCTGTTGGTGAATATGATTGTCGCTGATATTCAGGCGGGGCGCGGCGTGTGCCTGATTGATCCGCACGGAGAGGCGGCGGAGGAGCTTTTGCACTTCGTGCCGGAGGAGCGCATTGACGATGTGATTTACTTTAATCCCGCGGACGTGCAGTACCCGATTCCCTTTAACCCGCTTGAGCGGGTGGATTTTGAGATGCGCCACTTGATTGCATCTGGTCTTATGTCGGTATTCAAAAAAATCTGGCCCGACGCGTGGAGCGCCCGTATGGAATACATTTTGAATAATACGCTTCTGGCGCTTTTGGAATATCCAAACTCTACGCTGCTTGGGATTATGAAGATGTTTTCGGATAAAGAATACCGCAAGAAGATTGTGGAGAACCTGCAGGACCCCGTGGTGCGGTCGTTTTGGGTGGATGAATTCGCGAAATATACCCAGCGGCTTGAAACCGAAGCGGTTGCGGCAATTCAGAACAAGGTGGGGCAATTTGTGGCAAATCCGCTTATTCGTAATATTATTGGGCAGGCGTATTCGTCGTTTGATGTGCGTAAGATTATGGATGAGGGCAAGATACTCATCGTGAATCTTTCGAAGGGAAAGATGGGCGAAGATAATTCCGCCTTGCTTGGGGCCATGATTATTACGAAATTACAGCTTGCGGCGATGTCGCGAGTGGATATACCCATGGCGCAACGCAAGGATTTCTTCTTGTACGTGGACGAGTTTCAAAACTTCGCGACCGAATCGTTTGCCAACATCCTTTCCGAGGCGCGCAAGTACCGACTTGGGCTTATATTGGCGCACCAGTATATTGATCAGCTTGAGGAGGAGGTAGAGTCAGCCATATTCGGAAATGTGGGAACTACGATCGTGTTCCGCGTGGGCGCGGACGACGCGGAGTTTTTGGAAAAAGAGTTTTTCGAAAAGTTCTCGGCAAACGATTTTGTGAATCTTGCCAATACACACATATATATAAAGCTTATGATAGACGGGGTATCGTCTAACCCGTTTTCGGCACAAACGCTCCCTCCGCCGCCCTTGCCAAGTCCATCTCCGTTTGATACCATCCTGCAGACTTCGCGCGAACGCTACGCGCTCTCACGAGACAAAGTGGAACTCACGATACGCGAGGGCTACGGTCTTGTGGGGGCTGGGGTGCAGGAAACGATCGATCGGCGTGATGAGCGCTCGCTTGCGGAAACATTCCGCAAGAGTGCCGAAAATCAACCACGCGAACACAAACATCGCGAACATAAGGATGTGAATGTGGATGAGATTAAGGATCTTATCAGGGGAGCGCTGGGGAAGGAGAAGGAGTAATTATGAATTTTAAATTTCTAATTTCGATTCAATTTTGAATGACTGAAGTTTCGAAATTAATGCATTGGAAATTGATTCGAAATTCGGAACTCGAAATTCGAAATTATTATTTATGTTGTCATATAACGAATTACGTCCGGGACATTTTATTGTCTACGAAGGATCGGTATGCGAGGTACTCGAGGCCGATTTTTTGCGTATGCAGCAGCGAAAGCCGGTGATGAAGGTCAAGCTCCGCGATCTGATGAGCGGCAAGGTAAAAGAAACCTCATTCCAGCAGAGCAACGAGCTTGAAGAAGCCGAGCTGGAGCGGATGAAGGCGCGATTTCTGTACGAGAACAAAGGGGAGTACTGGTTTGACGAGGCGGGTAATCCCAAAAATCGTTTTAAGTTTTCTGCGCAAGAGCTTGGAGGCAAAGAGCAATTTTTAAAGCCGCAGACGGAGGTGACGGCATTGATGTTCAGAGACGCGTTCATTTCCGTACAACTGCCTGTCAAAATGGAATTCAAGGTGGTTATGGCCCCGCCCGCGATTCGTGGCAATACATCATCGGGAGGCACGAAGCAGGTTGAGATTGAAACAGGCGCGATGATCAATACACCGCTGTTTATCGAAGAAGGGGATGTGATCTGCGTGAACACCGAAACGGGGCTGTATGCTGAGCGTGTGGAAAAGGCATAAAGAGAGGGATTGGGGGTTTAGTCGTTAGGGATTAGTTTAGGAACGTCATTGCGAGCGGAGCGAAGCAATTGCTCTGTCATTCCCGCGAAGGCGGGAATCCATTTGACTTTTTAATTATACTGCACTATAATTACGGCATATCGTCAAATTGTGGACGGTATGTATTTTTAAAACAAAATAGGAGGTATGCGATGGGTAATCCCATTGTGAGCTTCGGAACAGTTTTGTATGCATATACCGTGATACAAGTTTTTCTCATTCTTAGCGTTTGGATGTTGTACTCAATTTTCAGAAAGAAAAGAACCCTTCCACTTCATAGGGAACATGAAGTTCTTTTGAAGCTTGAAAAAGCGGGACTGGATGAAAACTTATCTCAGAAAATAATCGAGTCAAAAGAGAATAAGTTGGCAAAGCTTATGATTGCGAGCGTTTCAAATGGCGTTGGTCTTGTTACTCACATTGTGACAAATGCCTTTGATGTATCGTGGTTTAAGAAAATGACAGTCTGGAAGTCTGGTTCGAAGGGCACATATCTTGAACTTACGGAAGCCGATATAACCATCCGTGACTTTAGAAGTCTTGTATTATCTAGGATAAGAAAAGTTCCCCCATTTTCAGGAAGCGTTATGACAGTAACGCTCAAAACGCACATGACCGACCATGATATTTTTAAGGAGTTAGGGGAAAGAATAATTTATCTATTAGATGAAGGAGTCGCGATTATTCGAGGCATTATCGATGAAAATGCAGTACCTCCCGATGGGGAATGGACGCTTATTTACATTCAATTAGATAAGGAAGATGAAAAGTCCGTTACTCCCATAGAAATATATCGGAACGGTGATCTTCATGGACTTCGATTGTATGTTCTTAAAATTGGTGATCGTCATCCCGATGCATTATGGCATATTGGTTGTCGGGTTCTTGTTCGCGTTGATGGTTAGGTATTAAGTTCGTCCCGTTTTCATTTTGAAGATGGGACATTTTCTATAAAACAAAAACCCCGTCTATCGGTTGTGCCGAAGGCGGGGTTTTAAAATTTTATTTTATGCCGGGTAAGGCGATATTGAAGTGGTTTCGTATCCCCTCTATTCCTTTGGTGACTACATGTCTTTCTCTGTCCAGAAGGACATGTTCGTTTAAAAGAAATCTTTTCGGCACGACCGTTGATCCGGTCGCTTCGATGGCGGGAATGATGCTGCGCATCTCTTCCTCTTCCCTTTTGGGAAAGAAGATAAAAAAATCAGGTGTGGGCACTGCGTTTCTTTTCAATTCATAATCCTCCTTTTTATTTACTTTATTGAATTGTTAAAAGGCCAAGTTTTTATGATAGTATGATTGCGCAGGAATGCAATAGCTTTTCTGTGGATATGTTCAAAAAGGAGAAAAAGGAAAAAATATTCGTAGCGCTTTCCGGCGGAGTTGATTCCGCGGTCGCGGCGTATCTACTCAAACAGGAGGGGCACGAGGTACTGGGCGGATTTATAAAGGGCTATAACGTGGATGGATGTCAGGATAGTGACGCGGAGGACGCCGCCAAAGTTGCGGCGCACCTGGATATTCCGTTTTACGTGTTCGATATGGAAAAGGAATACGAAAAACGCGTGGTGGATTACTTGCTGGACGGGTACAAAAAAGGCGTCACTCCCAATCCGGATGTGGTATGTAACAGCGAGATAAAGTTTGGACTTTTTTATGACCAAGCGATGAAACTTGGGGCAGACGCGGTTGCGTCTGGGCATTATGCGATTCTTAAACCTCGGATGCATCTATACGAAGCAAAGGATAAAACCAAGGATCAATCGTACTTTCTATGGCAGGTGCCCAAGGAGCGGTTGGAAAAGATTTTATTCCCGCTCGGGAAGCTGAAAAAGGATACAGTGCGTGCGATTGCGCGGAAAGCCGGATTGCCGAATGCCGATAAAAAAGATTCGCAGGGTATATGTTTTCTGGGTAAGTTTGATTTCAACGAATTTTTGAAAGAGAAGCTCGGTGCCAAAGAAGGGGATGTGGTGGATGTGGTGGGTAATGTCATTGGCTCGCATTATGGCGTGCATCTGTATACTATCGGCCAGCGGCATGGATTTGTGAATAAAACCAATAAACCTCTCTATGTAATCGCCAAGGATGTCGCACGTAATACGCTTACCGCCGTACATGAATGGGACGATGAGCTCAATACGGATCAATTTATAACACGCGGAGTCATGATGTTGGATGTGAGAAGTGAGAAAAAATTAAAAGACGGTGAAGTGATACGCGTGTACGGGAGATGCAGATATCATCAGCCGGCATTTGCGTGTGATGTACGAATGGGGGGTAGTAGAAACGGAGTTTCACTACCCCCCGTAGCGGGCGAAAATCTGCTCGTGACGCTTAAAAAAAGGCAGGCGATTTTCCCCGCGGCGGGGCAGTCGTTTGTGATGTACACTGGGCGTGGAAAAGTATTAGGAGGAGCTATAATACAAGGATATGAAAATTAGATTCGCGCTTATGGCTGTAACGCTCGCGATGCTCGCGGGATTAGTATTGGGCATTCGCGACAGCAAGTTGGAGCAGTCAACGGCTTTCGTTCGGGATGCGGTGGTGCAGCACAGCGCGGAGTCTATCCCAAAAAAGGCAACGTTTGTGTTTGTGGGAGATATTATGCTTGCCCGGTATGTAGCAAAATACAGCGACGCGCATGAGGACCCGGTGTGGCCGTTTCGAAACGTACTTGGGTTTCTGCAGGAGGCGGATATGACATTCGGCAACCTTGAAAGCGTGATTTCCGATGCTGGAAGTGATGCAAGAAATTTGTATTCGTTCCGTGCTCATCCAAAGATGCTTGCAGGACTGCTGGCTGCGGGGTTTGACGCGGTTTCGGTCGTCAATAATCACTCGCTTGATTGGGGGCGGGAAGCTTTTTTCGATTCCTCCACTCGCTTGCGGAAGGCGGATATACGGCCTGTTGCGAATGAAGTTGAGGTTTTTGAGGCGGGGGGATTTCGTATAGGCATATATGCGTATACGGATCTTTTGCAGGCGGAAGGGGTGAATAGCTTTGATGTGGATCGAGTTGTGCCGCAGATAGGTTTGGACAAGGAACGGCTTGGCCTTGATTACTCCATCGTTTCGTTTCACTGGGGAAACGAATATGAAACAACGTCGAGTGCGTCACAGCGGTATATCGCTCATTCACTCGTGGACGCGGGTGCGGATATTGTAGTTGGACACCATCCGCATGTGGCGCAGGAATACGAGTGGTATAACAGATCGCTTATCCTGTATAGCTTGGGAAATTTCGTATTCGATCAGAATTTTTCCGAAGAAACGATGCGTGGGCTTGTGGCTCGGGTAGGTCTCTCCGAGGAGCGGATTGAGCCGGAATTTTTCGTTTCGTATATCAATAAGGAATACCAAGTTGAGAAAATTGAGCCACTCGCTATACTTAATGAATGATTATCTATATAGGGGCAGACCATAAGGGTTTCAATCTTAAAGAGCAGATAAAAAAATACCTGGATCAATCGGGATATTCGGTGCTGGATATGGGCAACGCTTCCAAGGATGAATCGGATAACTATCCTGCATTTGCCAAGGCGGTTGTGCACGAAGTGCAGGGAGATACCGCTAATCGTCGCGGCATACTTATGTGCGGATCGGGTGCCGGCATGTGCATAACGGCGAATAAATTTGCGGGCATACGTGCAAGTATCGCGTTTTCGCCTGATCATGCGAGTGCTATTAAGCAGGAAGATGACGTGAATGTGCTGTGCCTCGCGGCAGATTATCTGGAGCCGGAGCAGGCAAAAAAGATCATCGCGATTTGGATGCAGACGTCGTTTGATGAAGAACAGCGCCACAAAGACCGCATCGAACAAATCCGCCAGATGGAGGTGGAACTTGGTTTGTGGAAATAATATGCAAGTTATTCCGGTTATCAATTGCACGACGTTAAAATGTTTTCGGGGGAGGGTGAAAAAGGCAGCAGAGATTTTGAATACTGAGATTCGGCGCTTGCAAAATCAAGGTTCGACCTCCGCAGACCGAGGTCGAACCTTCCGCGCCGAGCCTCGTGTACATATTGATATAGGGCGGCCGCCGTTTACGCCTCAGAGAAATGCGGTGTGTGTGAAAACATTGAAAGAGTATGCCGTGCGGGAAACCAAGGCCCGGTCTTCCCCTTCGACAGAGCTCAGGGCAGGCCAGACCAAGGTTCAACCTCGGTTGCTGTTTGAGGCGCATTTGATGATGCCGTGGAACAGGAGGAGTTTTTTAGCCTACTTGCGGATGCCGTTTGAGAGGGTGTATGTGCATTGGGATGAGATCCTTCGCTCCGCCAGCCGGCGGACTCAGGATGACAGCGAGCTGTCATGGGCACAGGAGCAGGCGAAACGATATAAAAAAGAGCTGGGGATGGTATTTGAGGTTCAACCTTCCCGGATCAAGGTTGAACCTCTTCCGGAGGGGATAAAACATGTGTTGGTATTGGCGGTGAAGCCGGGGAAATCGGGGCAGGCATTCAATCCCAAGGCACTGCAAACGATACGGTTTTTGAAAAAGAAGCTCCCGAATGTTACAATTACGGTTGACGGAGGTGTCACGCCCGTAAACGCAAAAAAAATTTTTAAAGCAGGTGCCAACGCGGTTACATCGGGATCATACATCTGGGACAGCGATAATCCGATACATGCATACAACGAGCTCAGAAATTTCTAATTTCTAATTTCGAATTTCTAATTTCGATTCAATTTTGAATGACTGAAGGTTCAACATTAATGTATTAGAATTTGATTCGAAATTCGAAACTCGAAATTCAACATTATGCTCTTATCCTACAAACGTATCAAAGATCTCTACGACATTGCAAATCATCTGCGGCAGGATGTGATTGAAATGCTCGTGGAAGCTAAGTCAGGCCACAGTGCGGGGCCGCTTGGCATGGCGGATATTTTCGCGGCACTTTACTTTTTTGTGCTTCGCCATAATCCGAAAAAGCCAAACTGGGATGAGCGTGATCGGCTCGTACTTTCCAACGGGCATATTTGTCCCATCCAGTACGCGGCGTTGGCACGAAAAGGATATTTCCCTCTCAAGGAATTAAAGACACTTCGAAAGTACGGTTCGCGTCTGCAGGGACATCCTCATCGCGGCTCATTGCCTGGGATTGAAACGACGTCCGGTCCGTTAGGGTCTGGGCTTTCACAGGCATGCGGTATGGCACTCGCGGCACGGCTGCAAGACCAGAGGCACCGTGTATTTTGTCTTATGTCCGATGCCGAACATAATGAGGGCAATACGTGGGAGGCGGCATTGTTCGCGGCAAAAAACCGGCTTTCGAACCTGACCGCGATCATTGACCGCAATAATATTCAGATCAGTGGCTTTACCGAGGATATACTGCCGCTTGATTCCCTGCGAGACAAATATGAGGCGTTCGGTTGGCATGTGCTGGAAGTGGACGGGCATAACATTGAGGAATTCGTATCGGCGGTGTATGAGGCAAAGTCGGTGTTTGAAAAGCCCACGGTTATCATCGCACATACGATTCCGGGCAAGGGAGTTGATTTTATGGAGCGGAAATATGCGTGGCACGGCGTGCCGCCAAACAAGGAGCAGGCACAGGAAGCGATGCGCCAGTTGCGGAGTTTACAAAATAAAATAATAAGTGAACATGAGTAACGTTATAAAAAATATATATTTTTATCTGTTTGCGGCGATCGGGTTGGTATTTATTCTTATTGGTCTTGTGCAGCTTATTCAGCTGGGCCTTCGCGCATGGGTGTTCCCGGAGGCGGACGTGTATGTGTCGTATCCTGCACCAAAGCCAGTTGAAATAGGCACCACGACGACGGTCGGTCCGACACAAGAGGAGCTGGATGCATACCAGCGTCAGGACGCGGCACGGAACAGGCAACGGCAGGCGACGACTGGGATTTCATTTCTGCTGGTAGGCATACCGTTGTTCGCGTTTCATTTCAGGATAATCAAACGTAATCTAAATACATAATTGTACCGAAGGTCGAACCTTCGCAGACCAAGGTCCGACCTACGGGTTCCAATATGCTAAACGAAGAACAAAATCTTTCACATCATATATTCTCCAAAAACATCCCCGAGGAAGCAACGCGGGACGGGTATGGCAAAGGGCTTATTGAAGTTGGCAGAAACGATGCCGTGGTGGTGCTGGCAGGGGATGTGGGCGAATCGACACGGTGCCACTGGTTTGGCTCGATTTACCCCGAGCGGTATATTGAATGCGGTGTTGCCGAACAGCATATGGCCGCGTGCGCGGCGGGTCTTGGTATAAGCGGTAAGATCCCATTTATCAATTCATACGCCACATTTTCTCCGGGGCGGAACTGGGAGCAGATCCGCACTACGATTGCGTATAACGACTCGAATGTAAAAATCGCGGGGCACCACGCAGGTGTTTCGACGGGTCCCGATGGTGCTACGCACCAGGCGCTTGAGGACATCGCGCTTATGCGGAGCTTGCCGAATATGCGAGTTGTGTATCCCGGCGACGCTCTTGAGGCGCACAAGGCGGTTGTGGCGGCCACACAGCTGCGCGGACCGATATATATCCGCCTGCATCGCGCAAAAACGCCTGTATTCACAACTCCGCGTACGCCGTTTGTCGTTGGAAGAGCGAATGTACTGTGGGTGTCTGGGAAAGGCCCCGCCTTCGCCAAGGCTACGGCGGGCAAGAAACCCGATGTTGCGATTATTGCGACCGGGCCGATGTCATACGAAGCGCTTGTTGCCGCGCATGATTTGGAAAAACAAAAGATAGCAACGGCGGTTATACATATGCATACAATACGGCCGCTTGATGAAAAGACGATATTGGAGTGGGCGAAGAAGGCAGGATCGGTGGTTACCGCCGAGGAGCATTCGGTGCGCGGTGGTCTTGGTTCAGCGGTCGCGGAATTGCTGTCGGGAAATTACCCGGTTCCGATGGAATTCGTTGGTGTAGGGGACCAGTTCGGGCAATCGGGAACCGCCGATGAATTGGCAAAGGCATATAATTTAACCGCGAAAGATATTGTAGACGCGTCGAAAAGGGTCGTAAAACGAAAGTGACATGATAATTTTTAATTTCGAATTCTGAATTTCGATTCAATTTTGAACGATTGAAATTTCGAAATTAAAACATTAGAAATTGATTCGAAACTCGAAATTATGAATTCAAAATTTTTATTTTATGCTTGACGTTGTTTCAATCGGATCTTCAACGCTGGATATATTTATCCCGGTTCCTTTCCGTAACCGGCTTCCTGTGGGATCAAAACTGAAGATCGATGCCGTAACGATATGTGGCGGCGGTGGCGCGCACAATAGCGCCGTCACGTTCAAACGGAACGGCCTAAAGGTTCAGCTTGTAACACGAGTTGGTGATGATGTGTTTGGAAAAAAAATACAGCAAATTATACACGCCCAAAAAATCAAAGCTTCGATACGAACGGATTCCTCGGGCTCGTCGGGTGTTTCATATATCCTTTTGGACGCGAAAGGTGATCAAACGATTCTGACGCAACGCGGAGTATCGGGCATTTTTTCAAAGGATGAATTTTCGAAGATGCCTGAATCAAAGTGGGCGTATATCAGCACGGGCGCGATGCCATTGCACGTGCTTTCCGCTCTTGTAAAGATACTGCACGATCGTGGAACCCGAATCGCGATAAATCCGTCATCTGAAATGCTCGCGCACGGGCTCGCTAAAATACGGCCGATACTCAACAGGTCGCGGGTTGTGCTGTTGAATAGAAAGGAAGCAGCTTCACTTACCGGTGTTTCAATCCGTAGAAAGAGGAAAATATTCAAAAAGCTGGACGCGGATGTGCTGGGTATCGCGATTATGACTGATGGCGAGCGGGGCGCGTTCGTATCGGATGGGAAGACCATTTTGAAATCAGACGCCGTGCGTGTACGAAAAGTGGTTGATATGACCGGAGCCGGGGACGCATTTGGGAGCGCTTTTGTAGCGGCGCTTATTAAGAAAGGTGAGAATTGTGAGAAAGGGACGTGCCGGCCGGACCACCTTCAATACGCGCTTGAAAAAGGCACTGAACATGCGGCTAAAACAATCCAACATATTGGGGCTGTATAAAACATTGTATTTACTTGCTATTTCTAGTACACTATGTATTATTATCAATAAGGTCGCATAAAACCTCATTATTAATTTAGTCCATCGTACACGTATATGAAAAAACAAGATTTTACGGAAGTAGTCATGCAGGCGGGCGGTATTGAAGTGAAAAAGACCGCGGCAGCTGTTGTGGATGCTATTTTCGATACCATCACCAAAACAATGGTGAAAGGAGAAGAGGTTGCAATCGCCGGATTCGGAACGTTTAAAGTTGCGAAGCGGGCGGCGCGCGAAGGAATCAATCCTCGCACCGGGGAAAAGATTCACATCGCGGCATCAATCAAGCCGAAGTTCAGAGCCGCAAAGGCACTGAAAGAAGCGGTAAAATAAGATTGAAAACAAAAAGTCGCCGTAACCGGGCGATTTTTTGTTTGCGCGATATTTAAATTTTTAAGAATTATTGATCCAGATATTCCTTGACGGTGATACTCATCTCAAGAAATATGCTGTACGCTTGGCGTATATGCTCCGCTGATTGCTTGATAATTTCCTTAAGTTCCGCATCCTCCGCATTTTCCGTATCGATGACTTCGGAAACTGTTGTGGTTGCTGTTGTGGTTGCCGTAGTGACTTCGATCGGTTCTTCTTTCGGTATGTAGCGGTTCAACATAATCTCCTTTGATTTGTTGTTGAGTGTTTTTGCTTCGCTAATGGCGTCGGCGGCTTTGTTGAACGATTCGCGAAGGTCGCGGTTATCGGTAAGTTTTTGCGTGTAGATTTTGTTCACGTCGTCCAATACTTTCCATCGGCGTTCGTCGGCCCGTTTGATGATGTTGCTGATTCCGAACGCTGTGCTTATATTTGCAGTTTTCTGCAAAAACGGATCAATTTCGCTTTCTTTTTTTGTTTCTATCTCTTGCGCGATGCCTCGTACCTCTTCAAGTGTTATGTCGCTTGCTTCGAGCGATATGCGTGATTCTTTATAGAATGTGCCGTACGCATCGAGTGAGTTGTATACGTATGTTTTTACTTTTCCCCAATCTTCGCTGTCGGGAAAATTTACCTTGTCCATCTGCTGACGCATTTCCTGAATTTGTGAAGCCGCAATATCGATTATATTCAGGGTGATGCTCTTTTTAAGCTGAAGTTCGAGCTGCTGGCGCTCATTGACCGGAAGGGAGGTGTCGTCCTTTACTTCGAGCAGTTTCTGGATAGTTGCTTTTGTCTCCGCTATTTTGGTCTCAATATCGGTGGCGGCATCGACCACCGGAATGCTGGCCAATATGGCGATTATGAGTGATGTAATGATGTATTTCAGTGGTTTCATGGCTGTAATTTCGAATTCCGAGTTCCGAATTTCGAATCAATTTTTAATGTTTTAAAATTCATAAACTCGAAATTGAATCGAAATTCAAAATTAGAAATTATATTTACTCTATGACCGCTTTGAGCATCTCGTCGAGCTGGGCATCTATGCTTTCTGGGGTTGCCGGCTCTTCAAATGACGCTGCTTCGTTTTTTATAAGCGCCTCATTCAAGTGGTCAAGGTTCTTTTCGGTTACCTGTTTAAGGGCAACGGAGCTTTCGGTCGATGTCTGCTGGAAATAATCGATGTGTGAAAGCTGTATGTCGATCTCCCGTTCTATGGCGGCCGCCTCGGCGCTCATCGCGCGCTGGTTCAGCCCCGGCAGAAACAGCGGTGAAAGCTCTCGCGTGATGGTATACACCCCCATGATGACGAGTATGCCTGCTACCGCGAATGCCAGTGCGTTCATAGGACGTGCGAATGGAGAAAGCGAGCGAACGGCACCCGGGCCGATGGCATGTACATTTACAAGCTCAGCGACGGGGCGTACGCGATTTTCTTTGGAAAGCAATTCCATGCGAAGACGCCGCGCGAAACTCTCCGTTGGCACGATGTTCTTGAATTCTTTTAATGTGTTTTTGATATCTCTTTCAGTCATGCTGTGCAAGCTGGTCTTCCAGCGTTTTTTTTAAATTTTTGATCGCACGGTGTTGTAATACGCGTACGGCAACTTCCTGCTTGTCCATCGCGGCGGCAATCTCTTTATGCGAAAACTCTTCAATAAACCGCAAGACGATGATCTCCTGCTGTTCGTCAGTCAGCGTGTGCAGCGATGTATAAATGCGCTCGAGAAGAATTTTCTTGTCCATATCCTCCATATCCTCTGTCAGATGGGCGATTTCTTCCGGAATCCGTTCGAGCGGCGTATGCGTTTTTTTGGTGCGATAATGATCGATGATCCTGTTACGGGCTATCTTGTATAGCCAGCTGGAAATGGGCAGTCCTTGCTCACGGAATCCTTGGATATTCTCCCAGGCGCTCGTGAACACTTGTTGGGTAAGGTCTTCGGCTTCCTCACGGTGGCCGACCTTGAAAAATACGAAGCGGTAAATCTTTTCGAGATACCGATCGTACAGGCGGCCAAAAGCCGAAGACTCACCCTCGACTGACCTTTCTATGAGCTGCCGTTCATCGGTAGCTTCTTTTGTTGGGTCATCTGTCATTGATAACGAATGGAATGTGGAATTGTTTCGGGTCCGTGCCATTTTTTACATATTCGCATACAAAATGCCTATTGTCTACGCGCCCTTTTTTTGGTACCGTGGAGTGTAATGATACGATTCGCCGTATACCTCATATGCATTGCCGCCATTGCGGGAGCGTACGCTACCTACGGCGGTGAAAGCCAGACCGCAAGCGTACGCGATATTTCTACCTATAGCCATGCCGACATATCGGGCCATGCCTATCGGCAGGCAGGCGAGTCGAACTACTGTACCTCTGCCTCTCAACTCTACGATTCTCAAGACGTTTTGTTTTGCTCACAGATACCGAAGCTGGACCGATTCCGGCTGTTTGAGATAGACCTTTCCCGCGGCAGAATACTCTTTTATGAGCATGGCGTGCTTAAAAAAACGTTTCCAGTTGCGTACCAAGCGGCATATGGCAAGTGGTTCCAAACCCCGACAGGATATTTTGAAGCCGGAGTCAAAAAGCCAAAATTCAAGTCTTCTATCGTACCGGTGTATATGGAAGATGCCGTACAGCTGTATGAGGATTTTTTCATACATGGCATCCCGTATTATGAAGACGGCACAAGGGTTACGAGCCAGTTCTCCGGCGGATGCATCCGGCTTGAGGACGATATTGCCTCTGATTTTTACCATGAAATACAACGAGGAGACAGCATTGTGTCCTACACGACTCTTGCGGGGCTTGTATCTCGCGAAGGTACGGTGCAGCCCGTTGAGCAGGATCGGTTCTGGGTGCGGCAGCGATTTAATTCGCCGCTGAAAGTTGATTGGACGTGGCGCGAGGATACGGCCGAAAACTATATCCAGCATACGGGCATTGATCTTGCGCCTCCGCCGGCTGGCGGATCCGGTGCGGTCGATTTTCCGGCATACGCGGTTGCCGATGGTACAGTGGTGCAGGTTGTGCGAAACGGCCAGGGAGACCGGGGGCTGGGGAATACCGTGCTTTTATCACATACAATCGATGGAATGGCCATGTACGGCCTCTATGCGCACTTGGATTCAATTGATCCTGCTATGTATATAGGAGCGAAGGTAAACGCTGGCGATGTGGTTGGTGTCATAGGCAATAGCGGATACGGGTGTGATTTTTGGCGCGTGGGCGAAGACGGATGTGACAGCACGAACGAGCCCGATACGCACTTGCACTTGGAATTTAAGACGGAGCCGGTGCTGGATGCGCCTGTGCCCGATCCGGCGTGCGGCATAAGCGCGGAAGTACATTCGTGCGTAGGCTCCACGAGTGAGGATCCGATATTGTTCGGATATTTGGATCCGATGGAGGTCCTATTTAAATAATAATATGAGCCGTTTAAGAAATATTCTACTCTTTTTTACTGTGTTTATCGTGGTAGCCGGGATATTCTCCATTGGTGTATTCAATTCGGATTCATTTACTGCATCGGTCGATACGGTTGTCGCTGATGCCGGCGGAGAAGACGTTATTGCTCCGCAGGCGCTTTTTATCGCCGCGAGCGCGTATCCGTTCATAAACGATGTGCTTGCGCGGGTTGGAGGTCACTTTGTGGAGGTCCGGCAAATCCAACGACATGCGGCGCATGAGATCGATGAGGTGGACGCATTTTTCATACTTGATGAGCGGGCCGATGCGTGGGTGCGGGCAGGCGAGGAGATAAAAACATTCTATCTTCGAGGGGAACATGCTGTTGGGGACTATTACTGGCTATCGCCGGAGCTGATGGCCGATGTGGTACGGTTTATCGCGCGAAGCTTCAGCGAAGTGGATCCGGTACATGCAGTGCAATACTTCGACAATGCGTACGCGTACGCGTATGAGCTTGAGGAATTGCATCAGTCGTATCGTGAGGTGCTTGGCGACATCCGGAAACGGACGTTTAGCTCGGTCGGGGAGGGATTTTGGATATTGTTGGAAGCGTATGATCTGAAGAAAGGCGTGACGGTGGCGTTTACACTAGAAGACGTGCGAAAGCGGCTTTCAGCCAAACCGGACGAGTATATACTCGCGGAAGTCATATTTCCGGCAACGGGTATAGAAGATGAGCGCATCAGTAACCGCATCATATTGCTGGATCCGTTTGGATATTTGTTTTCCGGGGGAACGTACGTTGATTTTTTGGATGAGAACATGAGACAATTATTGGATGTGAAGTGAGATGTGAGTTATGAGAAGTGAGAAAGAAAACAACGGAATCATTAAGAAGAAGACCCTGGTGCAAATCGGGGCGTTTGTCTTGGTTGTTCTTGCTATTGTTGTCGTGCTTGTTATTAAGCCGTTTGAACGGGAGCGGGCCCAGGTAGAGGATCTTCGGCGTATTACCGAGTCGGAGCGGGGAGCGGATACGCTCTCGTCTGGCTTTGGCGATTTTCTTGACCGTGAGCGCAATATATCCAAGTTTCAATCCCAACCCTCTCTTGCGCAAACCGATAAAGTAGGCTATACTGCATTTACAGCCTCAGAAATAGAGGCTGAATTCCAAAAAGTGAGCTATTATGCGGTGTTTAAAGAGAATTGGCATCTGCAGGAGGTGGCTCAATTAGAGGGGAATTTCGATTATTTTTATTCACTACTATTTGACTAATATGTTTGTAAAAACTCTGCTGTGTTTGACCGTTTTGTTTGCTGTGGCACCGATGGGCGTGCATGCGCAGTCGCCCAGCGTTTCGGAGCCGTTTGATACCATATATGAAAGATACGTCGAGGTTGCTATGTCACTGCATGCCAAAGTGCAGCAGAATTCGGCAACGTTGGACGATCACAAGAAGTATCTTGATGCGGTGATCAAGGTGTTTATCGCACAGAATTCGCTCATTCTTCAAGAGGGAGTAACATCGGTACAAAGTGCACTCGAAGAGGATACGCACTACTTGCAAGCGCTGAACGAATCGGTACTGCAAGTTGCAGACGAAGAAGATTTGCAGGCGGTTGCGGATGAGCTTAAAGAGTATATTGATTCTTACGCGACTGCTGTTCGTAAGCCGATGCTTGTTGCTTTTGCGGAGCGGTTTATGGCCGATGTCTATGTACCTGCTTTGGATCGCTACAGCGCAATGAAGCAGGCGGTTGATGGTGCGAAAAAAGACGGAATTAATACAGATGAGTTTGATGCCGCTTTGCAGCGAGTTCGCCTCCAGTTGTATGAAGTAAAAGGATTTGCGGACGATGTGCGGGCAATGCTTGCTCAAGAAACTTTTTCTTTGGAAGATGTAGACGCGGATATGACCAAGGCGCAGGAGATTATCAAAGATATTTACGGAACGTTCAAGGATCTTTCTTTGAAATCCGGAGTTTTATTTGCGAACTAAGCGGAATATAAGACACTCCTCAACGGAGTGTTTTTTGTGTCCACCCAGTAGGACTCGAACCTACAACTTTCTCGTTAAGAGCGAGTTACTCTACCAATTGAGTTATGGGTGGTTAACTATTATGAAAGATTAACGGGTCTTTTTCCTTTCGTCAACCGAACCCATCTTCTTTCGATTTTTTTGCTTTTTTATTTTCTTTTTCCAATATCGCTTGTGTCCAACCATAAATTTTGTGTACAAAATCACAGCTTTTTGGAACCTCGATTCTAATCATTCCATAGTATAAGTTATTTTTTCTGTACGCTGTACTTAGAGGCTTTACAAAGCTCTTGCCAAAATTTTGCAACGGAATATCTGTTAGATGTGACCAAAACTTTTTTATCTCAAGTTCACTTTGTTGTGGGTAGATGTTCAGTCGCAGATTTAAATTTTTCCGTTTTATACGCAAAATCTTTTCGATCCAGTGGACCATAAACAGAATCAAGCGTGGGTCGGAATTCGTAACTTGAAACCTGTTCCCCTTTGATCCCTCTCCCCAATATAACGCCGCTCCGAAAAGCTTGAATGTTTCATCCGAAACGGGAAGAGGGATTTCTTTCTTCGCGTCAGTGACTATTTTTTCAATTTCTCTTTTTCTCCGTTCCTTCTGGCAGTGTTGTCCTTTGGTTATGCTTAAGACACGGGCATTATAGAGCCGTTCTTTGTATTCGGGCGGGACAGGAACACCTTTCAGCCATAAACTAAGTGTACCTTTTGATACTCCTAACTCTGCTCCGATTTCTTTGTAGCTTCTACCTTGTTTTCGGAGTTCGACCGCTCTTTTACCAAGATAAGTGTATTTGTTGACAGCCATAATGAATCCATTATATCACGTTTGACAGGCAAAAAACGGGGATGAGTCGGGTCTAAGCGGTGAGGTTCCTGGCGGGCGGACAAAGTTTTTCTATACTGCTATAAAACCCGCAGATGGTTTTTATAACCAAAAGACGAGAATATGCAGGTGTCCAAAACTTCTGCCATGGCAGAAGTTTTGGACGCTTTTTTTCATCGGCTAATTCGTGCGAATTAGCCGATGTACAAATGGCGAGTTGAAAATTTTCGGCTGATTTTATATAGTGGAGGAATTGCGGGTATCGTATATCGGTATTACCCTTGCTTTCCAAGCAAGAGAGAGGGGTTCGACTCCCCTTACCCGCTCCAGAAAACAAAACAGTCCTTGGGTTGTTTTGTGATGTTCTCTGGCTTTTTTGATGATTCTTTGTAGAATACAAGTGAGGCGCCCTTAGCTCAACTGGATAGAGTATCTGCCTTCGAAGCAGGAGGTTGCAGGTTCGAGTCCTGCAGGGCGCGCTTCAGACATGAAAAACTTTTCTATTCCACAAGAAGTGGCTGATATTTCCAAAACGCTTGCGGAGGCGGGATTTGAGGCGTATGCGGTAGGCGGATGTGTGCGTGATCTCCTGCTTGGCAGAAAGCCGGCCGATTGGGACATTGCGACAAACGCAAAACCAGAAGAGATTCAAAAATTATTTCCCGACTCGGTATACGAAAACGCATTCGGAACAGTTGCGGTGAAAACCGGCTTGGACGATGAGACGCTCGCGTTGGTGGAGGTGACCACGTATCGGGTGGAGAGCTCGTATTCTGATTACCGCCGTCCCGATGCAGTTGTGTTTGCAAAAACAATCGAAGAAGATCTGTCGCGGAGAGATTTTACGATAAATGCTATTGCATTCAGGCCCAAGGGCATTGTTGACCTCTATGGAGGTCAGGACGATGTCAAAAAGAAAATAATTCGGGCGGTGGGAAATGCGAATGATCGGTTTAATGAAGATGCATTGCGCATGTTGCGGGCGGTACGTTTGACCGCACAACTTGATTTTAAAATTGAAGAGTCTACCTACGATGCGATACGAACCAACGTCGATTTATTAAAACATATTTCAATCGAACGGATCCGTGACGAGTTCGAAAAGCTTATTATGACGCCCCGTGCCGGCTGGGGACTTGAGCTTTTGCATGAAACGGGGCTACTGAAGCATATTATTCCCGAGCTTCTGGAGGGCGTGGGAGTGGGGCAGAACAAGCATCATATCTATACCGTGTGGGAGCACAATAAAAGGGCATTGGAGTACGCGGTTGAAAAAGGATACCCATTGGAGATCCGCTTGGGCGCTTTATTGCATGATGTGGGCAAGCCGCGAACAAAAGCGGGGGATGGTATCAACAGCACATTCTACGCGCATGAGATCGTGGGCGGCATGATGACTAAAAAAATCATGGAGCGGCTCAAGTTCCCAAAAAAAATAGCAGATCACGTGACACATCTCGTGCGGTTTCATTTGTTCTACTATAACGTGGGTGATGTGACCGAAGCGGGCGTGCGGAGGTTTTTGAAGCGCGTTGGCTCCGAAAACGTGGATGATCTTCTGAAGATCCGCGAGGCGGATAGGATTGGGTCGGGGGTGCCGAAGGCATTTCCGTATAAACTGCGGCATCTGCTGTTTATGATCGACAAGGTCAAGAAAGACGCCATAGATACCCGCATGCTTGAAATTGACGGTACTGAAATTATGGAAGAGCTTGGATTGAACCCGGGTCCGAAAGTCGGGTGGATTATGTCGGTTCTTTTGGAAGAGGTGCTGGATGACTCCAAAAAGAATTCCAAAGAGAAGCTGTTTGAGCGCGCGAGGGAACTGGATGCGATGAGTGATGCCGAACTTATAAAATTACAGAAGAAAGCGAAAGATCGGAAGGAGGAGTTCGAACAAGGAGTTGAAGAAGAGATAAAAAAACGCTATCGTGTAAGCTAATCGGGCCGTAGTACACCGGTAGTATATGCGCTTCGGGTGCGTAAGAACCGGGTTCAATTCCCGGCGGCCCGACACTTCGATACATTCAGTGTAAACATGATAACATACGATGATTTCAAAAAGGTAGAACTCAAGACCGCTAAAGTACTGAGTGCTGAGCGGATCGAGGGGTCAGACAAACTGCTTAAGCTGGAGGTGGAGGTGGGCGAAGAGACGCGCCCGCTTGTGGCGGGCATAGGCAAAGCATATGATCTCGAGACGCTTGTGGGTAAGATGATTATTATCGTAGCGAATCTGGAGCCAAAATCCCTTCTTGGCCACGAAAGCCGCGGGATGTTGCTGGCGGCGTCCGAGGATGGAGGCGCGCCGATGCTTTTGACAATTGACGGCGATATTGCGTCTGGAGCGGATATCCGCTAACATTTTGAAACAATTTGGGCTTTTTAGTGTAACAACTTTTTATGCACTATGGGTCCGCAAAGAAATGGGCCTATGGTCTAGTGGTATGACGCGGCATTCGCATTGCCGAAGCCCGGATTCGATTTCCGGTAGGTCCACCGAATAGTTTCTTTTTGTTATACCCGCCAGGGTTGATCGTATATACCCATGCCCTCGTTTTTATGCCTTTTAATTAAGCAGTTGTTTTTGTATTACACATATGACGAGAACACATTCATACAAAAAACCACTGTATACAGAATTTTCTTCCGCGTACCGATGGAGGGGATGACCATAAAGGAAATAGCCCGTGCGATCAATCAGACGCAAAATAACGTATCGGTTAGGATTCATAGAGGGCTACGAGATTTACGAACAATGCTTATGAAAGAATAAAATCGCCTTTCCGCCAGCCGGCGGAGGGGCAATTTTTCTTTTGGAGCGGGATACGAGGATCGAACTCGCGTCTCGACATTGGCAATGTCGTGTACTACCACTATACTAATCCCGCAACGAAAATGAGTATACATCAAAGAATTTACAAATGGAATAGCCTTTGCTACCCTTATGCGATATGAAGATCGCTGAGTTTGTAAGTAAGAATAAAATAGTTGCCATTATCGCGGCGATTGTCGTGGTTTTGGTGATTATATTCGTTTCGTACGTGTTTTCGTCCGCGTCGGGGCGCATTGTGCCCGCGAGTTTTGTTGAGGCGCGGGTGAGCGCGTCCGATCAAGCGGCACAGCTTGTTTCCATACTGTCGGAAACCACGGGGCGCATCGGCGAGGTGCAGGAGCGCATTGGAGAGTATAAATATACGCAAGCGCTTGAAATCGTGACCGAAGAGGCAAAAAAAGATGGCGACATACGCAATCGCGCGGTTCAGCTTGCGCTTGAATTGGAGAAAATGGCAAAGGCCATCCCAAACATTCGTTCCGATCAGGCGGCGCAGGTTGCGCTTTCGGCTACAAGCAAAGAGGCCGCGCTTATCGCTCAGCTGCTTTCGTACGTGAATGAACTGCAGGATCTTTTGGTGCAGCTCCGGCTCGCGGTATCAAATCCCCGCGGAGGCTTTGAAAATGTGAACGACTCTATCGCGGATATTAACAAAGCCGCGGATGAAATAAACAAGCTCAATGAGGAATATAAGGCTGAAATGAGCAGGTTTGACGAGATTATCGCCGACACGGAGAAGGAGGAATAAATGTACGTGGACCCTAGGAGATTCGAACTCCTGACCTCGTCATTGCAAATGACGCGCTCTACCAGCTAAGCTAAGGGCCCGGTTACCGCGTAAGTGTAGCAGATTTTTTCGCGATTTCAATTTTACCCAAACATCAGCCAGGAGGGTTTGAAGATCAAAAGGAGCCCGATGGCAAGCATAAGCAGTCCGCCGATTAAGCGTGACCAGCGTGTGTATTTTGTGGTGATGCCGGTCAGATGAAGTGTAAGCATCGCGGCAAAAAATACAAATAGATCATCCAGCATAAAGAATAGGATGTAGAGCAGTATGTACCCATAGTATTGCCACGATGCAAGGTCGTTCATAGCGAGTACCTGCGTGAATACGGCAGGCAGTCCGGCAGAACAGATTAGCTCTACGAGGTTCACCGCAAGCGCCAGCAATATGATCCCTCCGAGCGCGAGCCAGAAACTGTTCTGTTGGACTGATTCTTTAAGGCGGTCAAAAATTTTTTTCCTTTTTTCCGCTCCGGTAACTTCACACGTGGCCTCCTTTGTCGTGAAAAACTTTCTCAGACTGTATCCGCCGCCGAACAGCGCAAGCAGGCCGATGAGCAGGCGGATCCATAACACAACTCCCAGTAGGAGTACGAGATTCAGCCACGCCGCCATAAATACAAAATACACCGCCGCCGAGGCAACGATAAACGCCGATCCGAATATCCACATTCGTTTTCTGTCTTTCATACCCAAGAGCAGGCTGATGAGGAACAATAGCGCCCACATCGCGCACGGGTTGAACCCGTCAAGTATCCCCAGCACGACCGCAAGCGCGGGAAGCGAATAATCTTTATATTTTTCAGGTATGGAAATGGTTCCTTGTGTCGGAACGGAGGGAACGGGGGAAGGGTCCGGGGCGAGCGAATCGGGGCACGTGGACGCTACGCACTCTTGGATGCGGGCGTCCATTTCCGGTGGAGAAATCTCTTCCGAAAATCCGATAAAAGTTTTATCTCCGATAACCGTGAACGGGACGGCTCCCGAAGTAACTCCCAGTTTTTTTGCGGCATCTTGAAAGAGTTGGGCGTTGTCGTGATTGTAGTACACTTCGAATCGGTTCACGCGCACGTCCGGAAACCGCTCTTCAACGGTTTGCAGGTATATTTTTTCTTTCGCGCAGTGCGGACACCCCTCACCGTAAAAGAAGTAGATTTCAGGCGGATCGCCTGCATATGCGAATGGAGCGGCAAGCGTAATCAACAGTAATAGAAGAAAGAAGCCGGAGCGCCATACTGCCTCGAACGAGAGTGTGTTCATGATGTGGATGTTAGCATGAAGATATTGCGTTTAGAAGTTTTTTGCGGTATACAGAAGACAGATACCGCTTGATGTTTTCGAACCCATGTGAGCGGGTTCGTATTTCGGAGGGTTGCGCCGAATGGTTAAGGCACTAGTTTTGAAAACTAGGGCTCCGCAAGGGGCTTACAGGTTCGAGTCCTGTACCCTCCGCAAAAGAGTTAGGCTTTGGAGATTACGAGTGCAATTACACTCCGTGCGCCGTGTTTTTTCAACACAGCGCACGCTTCGCGCAACGTGGCGCCGGTGGTGGTAACGTCGTCCACGATGATGATGTTTTTATTTTTTACTTCATCGGGTCTGGCGCATATAAAACAGCCGGCGATATTCTTCGCGCGTTTTTTTATTTTGAGTTTCGCTTGCGGTTTGGTGTAGTCGGTTCGGGAAAGTACGTCCACATACCGCGCGCCAAAATACGCGGCGATGTGTTTTGCGAGCACGGCGGACTGGTTGAATCCCCGCTTGCGTTCACGCAAAAAATGCAGAGGGATCGATGCAATGCGGTATCTACGCACCGGGACGCGGAGTTTTTTCAGGTAGACGACCAGCAGTGCCGAAAGAAACATTTCAAGAGGGTAGAGCTTGCCGTATTTGAACCAGCGGATAAGCGCTGGCATGGGTTCTTCGTAGTCCGTGGCGGCCGCGAGTATGTAGAATTCCGGCTCGCGTTGGGGGCGTCCGATACGTAGGTGGATATGCGCAAAACAATTGCCGCACAGGAGCCGATCTTGGTCCGGTATGGGCGCTTTGCAGTTAAGGCATACGGGAGGAAAGAGGGAGTCTAGGGTATAGGATGACAGACTTTTGATGATATTTTTCATCGGATGCGCTATACTATAGAGTATACTCTGGTGAGTCCAAAGTTGAAGTTTCATACGCATATATAATTTCGAATTCTGAATTTCGAGTTTCGATTCAAGACCGAATGATTGAATTATGAAACGACGATATTCCGAAATTAACACATTAGAAATTGATTCAAAATTCAGAACTAGAAATTCGAAATTAGTTTCAAACATGTTTGATTTTTTCAAAAAGTTAGTTAAACCGAATAAATTTCTTGGATGCGACATCGGTACAACCTCTATTAAAATGGTGGAGCTTGAGCGCAGCGGCAGCGCGACGAAGCTACATAACTATGCGTTGCTGGAAACGCTTGGGCACTTCGAACGGTCCAATAATGTCATTCAGGCAAACGCGCTCAAACTTTCCGAGCGCGAAACAGTATCGCTTCTCAAAACACTTTTGCGGAAAGGAAAATTTTCTGCCGACTCGGTGGTGGTGAGCATTCCTTCCTTCGCGTCGTTTACCACGCTTATCGAGCTGCCGGATATGAACCCCGAGGAAACGAAAAAGACCATGCTGTATCAGATACAGGAACATGTGCCGTTGCCGCTTTCGGAGATTACCGTCGATTGGACGGTGGTCGGCCAGCGCGAGGATGAGAGCGGATTTACCAAACAGCAAATCCTCATGGTTGCCATACCGAATGAAACCGTGGAGCGCTACCGCGGCATATTCAAGGCATGCGGACTGAGACTCAGGGCGCTTGAGGTGGAAATGCTCGCGTCTACTCGCGCGGTGATCGGAACCGATCAGACGCCGACTGTGGTGCTGGACATCGGCGCGCGGTCTACAAATATCACCGTGGTGGATCAGGGATTTGTAAAGCACAATACGCAGATTGATTACGCGGGGGATTCGCTGACCGTGGCGATCGCCAAGGGGTTGGGCATTAATTCCAAGCGAGCGGAAGAGCTGAAAAAACAGCGAGGTCTTCTTGGGGGCCGCGGCGAGTACGAGTTATCCACATTGGAAATTCCGTTCTTGGATGTTATACTACAGGAAGCCGACTCTGTTCGCAGGGAGTATGAGCAGAATTTTCAGAATAAGATCCAGCGGTTAATGCTGTTGGGCGGCGGGGCGAATCTTCTGGGCATCGAAAAGTATGCCGAAGAGAAACTGCAGACTCCCGTCGTGCTCGGTAATGGGCTCTTATACGTGGGCGCTCCGGCGGAGTTGAGTGTCGTAGCCAAGGAATTGGAAACGCGATTTGCGACTGCCATCGGATTAGCGATTAAGGGACTACTGTAGGACGAGGGATTAGGTTTTAGGGGTCAGGGATTTGTCACTAAACCCTAACCACTAACCACTAAACACTTTTTTAAATGTACAGTCCACAACAACAAACCCAATCATATACAAAGCCGGCGCCGCGTCAGGCGGGTTTTCCGTGGCGCCTGTTGCTTTTGACGGGAGTTGTTCTGGGTATGATGGTGCTGGTGTACGGGGGCATCACGTTCGGGTACCGGCCCTATATCGAAAGCCAGTTGGCGCAAATGGATGCGCAGCTTGACGCGGTATCGCTCTCTCTGCAGGCGGACGAGGAAGATGTGTTTGATGTGTATTCGCAGTTGTATAATATCCAGATGCTTTCGAGCAAACATATATATGGATCGAAGATTTTTTCGGTATTGGAAGCGGGCACGAACCCTTCGGTTCAGCTGACCAAAGCGGAAGCGGATGTCGCGAAGAACATACTTTTGCTTGAGGGTGTTGCGGCGGATCACGACATCGTGGTAAGCCAGGCGGCAACGTATCGTATTGTGGCAGGCGTTTCTGATGCGCAGCTTACCTCATCGGTACGAGGGGAAGATGGGCGTGCGCACTTTACGATGAGTTTGATTATGGATAAAGGCTATTTCACCAAACCATGAAATTCCTAAGCCAACGGCTATTGTTCATCATACTCTCGCTCGTATTCGTACTCGCGGCGTTTTATGTATATTCCAATTTTATCCAACCGGAATACACGCTTGTATCGGAACTGCGCGGACGGCTTGCCGCCAAAGCCGATACGCTTGAGCGATACGAGACCGCATTTTTGAAACTGGAACAGATGCTTGGCGGCCAGAATGTAAATCAGCTGAAGGAATCCGTTTCGCGCATTTTGCCGAATATGCCGGATGACGCATATCTATCCGCGCAAGCGGTTGGGTTTGCCAAACTGCAGGGACTTACGCTTATGTCGCTTACTAATGAACTTGAGCCGATCGAAAGTTCCAATTCCCGTGTAATACGGAGTTTGGGCATATTGAAAACGGAAGTGAAGGTTCGCGGTACGTACAGCGGCGTGCGCTCATACGTAAACCAGTTGGAAAACAATCTTTTGTTGATAGATCTGATGGGATTTGCGGTCGAGCCGCAAAAGGAGGGTAGCGTGGGATCAAGCGAGGTGCTTGAGTATACGCTTACTCTGCATAGTTATTATCAAACAGATTAACCATGGCCATAGTCATACAAGAAGAACGAAATACAGGCAGTTGGTTTGGATTCAGCATACTGATCGTGGTGCTCGTTATTTTAGGCGTGACGCTGTATTACCTGTTTTTCGTCCAGCCAGATATCCTGACGGCGGTAACATCACGGAATCTGCAATCGCTGGAAGAGTTTTCCCAGATGCAGTTTGATCCGCGTGATGTGACCGAAAGCGAATTTTTCAAAAAACCGAAGCAGTTTGTTCCGCTTACACCACTGGGCGGCGGCAATACCCGCCCGTTCGGAGTGCAGTAGGAGGTTTTTATGGACCAAAAAATATTCCAACATTCTGCAGAATGTTGGAATATTTTATTTTAGCGGACACTACCGGTTTTTTTGTATCTTTTCCAGATCGGACGCCAGGTAGTATGTACATGCTACTATAAATGTTGTATATTTATTCAATCACACAAATGGAAGAAGAGCGTAAAATAAAAGCTTTTTTATTGTATGGTCCGCCGGCGAGCGGTAAAACAACTATTGCAGATTTTCTATCCAATAGATTGAATGCAAAATATATCTCGGTTGGATTCGTAACTAGAAAAGAGATTGCAAGGCAAACCATTCTAGGAAGAGAGCTGAAAAAATGTCTTGATGCTGTTATTGAGTACCCCGCAAAACTCATTTCTACAGTTATGGAAAAAGAAATAGAGACAGCTAAATCGAAATTCCATGCTCTTATTATTGATGGCTTCCCAAAATATGAGTGGGAGATTCCTGAATTTTTAAAGATACTAAATAAACAAACAATTGGAATAAATGGTGTTTTTATAATTGATTTGCCATTCGAAACCGTTAAAAAGAGGGTTAAATCAAGACGAATTTGTAAAAGCTGCTTAAATCAACAAGAAGAGGGAGTATTTTAGAGGAATAGCGTGTAGCAATCAGTTTGTCCATATGTCACGATCGAGACGTATGGACAACGTTTGGAATTATAAATAACGGGACTCCGTGAGGAGTCCCGAAAAGGGGAGATTATTTCAAAAGGATCATTTTCCGGGCCTGGATGCGCTGGCCGTTTACGGATAATGCATACACATAGGTGCCGGAGGGAAGCCCTGTACCATCAAAATCAGCCTCATAG
>Ga0155045_126_pt2 | contig 68068 bp, 65 predicted proteins | sample RifCSPhighO2_01_FD_106013 | JGI IMG/M metagenome (GOLD analysis project Ga0155045, IMG submission 106013) | Candidatus Wolfebacteria bacterium RIFCSPHIGHO2_01_FULL_48_22
GAAAACTCTCCCACAAAGCAGGAGAGAAAATGAAGTGAGTTGCGAGACGGCGAACGCGAACCCGTTACTACGATTCCACCTGTTGTCAGGATTGTCATAGTTCGCGTTGAGCCATTGGCCATCGTCATTGCGGTTCGCGTTGAGCAAGTTCGGATCGCCATCAGAAATGTATAAAATATCTCCCATACCTACATAACCATCCCTTGATCCGCCGGCCGGCGGACTCTCGAGATTGCATCGCATTCGGCATCTTAAATGCCCTAATATTTCACACCAAGTAACTTCATTTTTGTTGAAGTGTCTGCATACACCACCCTACCCGAAACCATAGTCGCGGATATGCCCGATGTATGGATACTGGGTTCGGCAGCGAGAAACCGTAATCGCCCGCGTATGCGCCTAGTTCCGATGATATTTTAGCATAAAAATTGTCCAGCAACAGAGTTGCTGGACAGAATTAAGGACTAAGGATCTAAAAGGTTTAAGATTCTAAGTTCTTAGTTTTAATTACTTGCGAGACGGCGAACGCGAACCCGCTACCACGACTCCACCCGCCGTCAGGATAGTCATAGTACGCGCAGAGCCATCGGCCAGCGACATAGCGGCGCGCGCTGAGCAAGTACGGACCGCCATCAGAATCTTTTATGGGTTCGTGCATAACAACAACCCGCACAAGACCCATGTCTTCAATTTCTTCATCAGAGAATTTTTCTCTGATAAGGCATGCAAGTTCCGCATTTGGCGTTGAGAAATCTCGGTTGTTAGCCTCCTTACGGATTTTTTTGGTGATCCTGTCGGAATCACTGAACAACATTCCTTTCAGTACCGCGACTTCGGTTATTATACCGGAAGTTGGTTTAAAATTGTGTGAATTCAGGATGCTTTTTGCGTAATCACCTACACGGAATCCTTTCTTCTCAAGGCGACTAATCCATTCCGGACCAGTCGTACCGTCCGAAGTGACATTGAAATAAATCACTCCATCTTGTTCACGCCATGCGCGAGCATATTCGGAAACTATAAGTTTTCCTTGAAGAAACTTCTCCATCCCTTCTAATCCGCCCAGTTTGTTTATAACCGCTTCCATTTGGCCGAATGTGACACTATTATATTTCATTTCAAACAACTCCTTTTGAGCTTTTAGCTCGTATATTTCTTACTGCCCGTGAGTGGGGGCTTTAAAAGCCGTTATTTTTAACTATCAATAATTCTGATCCGAGTATAGCATATTTCTTAAAATAAGTCAAGTATCACGATGGTATTCTATGCCGGTTTTCCTGTATGATGATAAAATATGGGTTTTTTACTCACGCCAAGAGAATACATACAAAATACCCTTCGGGAGGCGATGGAGGCATATCTCAAGAACAATAAGATTGCTTCGTCGCAAGCTCCTCGCAATGACAACATAGAATCGAAGGGAAATCGCGAACAGTTCGGGGATTTTTCATCCACGGTAGCGTTCCAACTGGCGCCGATTGTGAAAAAATCGCCTCTTGAGATAGCCAAAGAGATTGTCGCGCTCATTCCACTCGCTCGCAATGACAGCTCGTCATACATCCAAAAAGTTGAGATTGCGGGGAATGGATTTATAAACTTTTTTTTGGATGAAAAGATCTATCGGGATTCGTTTAGGGAGTTTTCATTGAAATCCCTCCCTATCGTAATGGCGGGAAAAGAGTCCAAGGTAATCATCGAGTTTTCGTCCCCGAATGTCGCGAAGCCATTCCATATTGGTCATTTGCGCAATACGGTTCTGGGCGAATTCTTGAGTAGATTGCACGAATATACCAACCACAATGTAATTCGCTGGAATCACTTAGGCGACTGGGGAACACAATTTGGCAAGCTCATCGTGGCATATAAGAAGTGGGGAGATGAAAAAAAGATAGACAAAAACCCGATTACCGAATTGCTGTATCTGTATGTGAAATTCACCAACGAAGCGAAAAAAGAAAGGGAATCGCTTGCCCCATTAGAGAAAAGCCGCCCCGAGGCGGCTGGAGCCGTGCCAGAAGCAGGGCGTTCTCTAACGGGGCTTGAACAGCAAGCACGGGACGAATTCAATAAACTCGAGAAAGGCGACGCTGTAAACATAGAGTTATTGAAATGGTTTCAAAAAGAGACCATTAAAGAATTTTCACTTTTATATAAGCGCCTTGACTCCCGATTTGATGTTATAAAAGGAGAAAGTTCCTATATCGCCGGCAAGGAAAAACTATTCGGGCTTCTATCAAAAAAAGGATTCCTGGAAAAAAGCGAGGGAGCGAAAATTGTCTCGCTTGAAAGCGAGGGCATGCTACCCGTGCTCTTGGAAAAGTCCGATGGCGCGACACTCTACCATACCCGCGATCTTTTGAGCCTGCAGTACCGGCTTGAAAAATATCATCCCGATCGCATCCTGTATGTGGTCGGCGATGAACAGACCCTGTATCTGAAACAGTTGTTTGTCGTTGCGAAGAAGATCGGGCTTAACGCCGCTGATCTTCAGCATGTGTCATACGGTCTTGTGTTCGGACCGGGGAAAAAGAAACTGTCCACGCGGGAAGGAAACGTTATCACCGCCAATGAGATCATTAAGGATGTTCTCTTTAAAGCTTCGGCGGTTATGCATGAAAAGCATCCCGATGCCGCGACTCGACCACCAACAAAAGTCACCGAGGATATTGCGTTGGGCGCAATAAAATACAACCTCCTCAAAGAAAGCCGCCAGTCGGATGTTGTATTTGATTTCGATGCGATGCTTTCGTTTCAGGGCAACAGCGGCCCGTACCTGCAGTATACATATGCCCGTATATCCAAAATTCTTTCCAGGGCGGGAATATTCGCGTCAGCCAAACGGGATATGCTGTATGGCGACCGGACCGATATCGCCGTTATGAAAAAAATACTGGAGTTTTCCGATGTATTGGATACATGCATGCAGATCTTGTCATCGCATCCGCTTGCCGAGTACCTATTTTCACTCGCAAACGAACTAAACGCGTTCTATGAAAAAAATCCCATCCTCAAAGACGAGGATGCAAAGCGTCGCAAGCAGCGCCTGTATATGCTTCGGATAAGTGCTGACGTACTCCAGCAGGGACTGGAGCTGCTTGGCATTCAAGCGCCAAAACAGATATAATCCACACCATGGACGATGAAATAAAAGATATAGTTCTGCACAACTGGAAGATAACCAGCCACGAAGAACGGGAACGGAGCGGGAGGTTTTACTTCTGGTTTTTTCTTGTTTTACTCGCACTTGTTGGGTTTGCGGTATGGCAGAAGAGCTTTTTGTTCGGGATATTCGTGTTGCTCGCGGCAGGCACGATATTATTCCTTTCTGGCCAACGGTCTGAGGTATATGAGTTTACTTTTACCGATACGCATTTTATAATCGGAAACCGTGACAGCGAGTATGAATACGAGACGGTAAGTCATTTTGACTTGTATCCGTTTTCGGATACGGATCGGGAACTGTTTATCGTGTTCAAAGAAAAGCTCCGTCCCCTTCTGCGGGTTAGGTATTACAAAGGAGACGAAGGTACGATCAAAGATATTCTCGCGTCAAAAAAAATTCCGCAGAAAAAAATAGAACCATCGATTTTGGATATATTCTCGAAAATAATCGGGATTTAGCTCTCGTAGTTGAATGGATACAATTCCTCCCTCCGAAGGAGGCGGTACTGGTTCAATTCCAGTCGAGAGCACAGAATAAAACTGCCCTTCATGGGTAGTTTTGTTTTGTTGTTCCGATGGATTGAATAATGAGCCGACCGAACAGAAGGTATTCGTCCAAGAGCTGGGGGTGTGAAAAAAATAAAGATAGTGCAAAAAGTTTTTTCTGACGAAACACATTCTCTCGGTGGCGTAAAAAAACCTAGATGCCCATGCAAGAGAAAAATCACTCCGGACATTATAAGGTTGACGTCCTGACTTTATACAAATTAAAGCCGTCCAAGTGGACGGCTTATTGTTTAAGAAAAATCAGGATTAAGCCAATACAGGAATATAATAATCAATTCCGTAAAACCATTTTATGTTTTCATGGCTTTCACCTGTCTTTATTATCCCTTTATTCATTTCTATTTTCACAGAAGTCGGGTTCGGATCCCCTGCTTCCTTAAATAGATCTTCTACTTGCTTGTTTAGGATTTCTAAAGACGTACATTTGAACAAATCTATCTGAGAGCCTCCACTCATACTCTTTCTCCTATTAAAAACTTGATGAAGTAAATATTTATTTATTCAATTCCTAGCTCCATTCTACTATAAAACCACACTTCTTAAAAGGTTCCATTAATCTTTTAAGGGGGGTAATCCTTTCTTTGCAAGGAATTCCTCAATCTCCACCAAACTTTTCTTCCCGAAGTTTGAGCATCCAAGTAAGTCCGGCTTAGAGAACTTCTTTAAGTCGTCAAAGTTCTTAATGCCCGATCTCTTTAGGCAGTTCTGAGCACGGATCGAGAGCGTTGAAAATTCTGAAAGGTTTTCTTTTGCAGATGCCATATCTTTTTCCCCTAAGAAGGATAGCCCATGCCGTATTTTGGAAAATCCCACACGAAAAAGTTGTCCTACGTATGGCGCGGAAAGATCCAAATCCTTTGCTATCCGAACAAGTGTTTCCCCTTCAACAAGAACCCGTTCCATTATATTTTTTATCCTGTCATCTATTAATTCTGTGGATGACGCAAACCCTAGAAGAAATTTGATTACGGTAAGTCTTTTTTGTTCTGATGAATTTTTCATTTTTCTACCTTTTTTGTTTATAAATTTTCTGTTCACATTCTAGCATATTTTATTATAAAAGTCAAGAAAAAAAACAGCCTCTTCGGCTGCTTTTGGTGGATTCTGAATCAAGTTCAGAATGACAGAAGGAAAAGCTAATCAAGTTTTACTTTAATTTTCCTCCCCGCCGACTTGCTCACCTTCGGAAGTACGATCTTCAAAATGCCGTTTTTGAGGGATGCCTGCGCACGGTCGGGGTCTATTTCCTGCGGAAGAATGATGAGGCGTGAGAATTTGCCCCAGAAGCATTCCTGATACAGATAATCGTTTTTCTTTATTTTCTCTTTCTTTTCGCGCGATCCTTTTATTTGCACAGACTCGGATGTGATGGCGATATCCAGGTCGTCTGATTCGATGCCCGCTATGGCGGACTCAATCACGATATTGTCCCCATCCTGGTACACATCTATGGTCAGGTGCCCTTCGGCATCGTCAAACTCATCAAGCGCGTCCGATATCGTGGGCTCTATTTTGGTCTCGGTTTTATCGTGCGCTACGGTAGTCCTGCCTGCGCGCATAAGCTCGGCCTCCATTTTATCCTCTTCATTTCGCAGGCCCGCTAGTTGTTCAAAAAATGCTTTGTTATTGTCTCCGTTCATATGTTTAAGTATAGACCTTTGGTTTTAATTCGTCCAGTTTCTTTAACTCCTCAAAATCATATAATACGAAGAACCCGATAAGCACTAAAAATGATATAGGGTAGACAAGCAGATTATTGAATCGCAGAACAAGTATGTTGAATACGGCATGGAACAGTGTTGCCATCACAACACCCGCGACAATGAATTTGGCTTCCAGATTGAATTTGATGCCTCGAGCCCAGTAGTGGCCGATGATGCCCGAGCCGAGCGCGTGCAGAAGCGTGGCCCCCACGAATCGCAGTAGCATAAGCGAGAACAGGTCATCTCCGCCGCTCGAATACGCCAAGAATAAATTTTCCACCGTCGCAAATCCCAACGCACCGGTAATCATATATACCATCGCGTCCACCGGCTCATCAAAGTCAACGCTTTTACGCACCACCAAAAACACCAATAGGAATTTGATTCCCTCCTCTATGAGCGAGAATGCAAGATACGGCACCACATTTTCTTCCACGAGCTGTGGAAGGGTAAGCACAAGTGTTTGTTTGAAAAAGGTCTCGGTAAGCGCCTGTAGCAAAAGCGCGACGATAGCCGAAACGCCTCCCGCTACAAACACCTTCAAAATCATTGTTTTGGGCTCCGGATGATCGTCCTCCCGCAGAAAGAAAACCAGCCATACTAAACCCGGCAGTATTCCCAGCGCCAATGCTACAACCCATTCCATGAGATCAGTATAAAGGAAAAAGGATAAAGGATAAAGAGTTAAAAATACTTGCGAACGAGGCGATTGAATTGCTTTCCGCGATCGAATTCATTTCTGAATTTTTCAAAGCTTGCCGCTCCCGGAGTAAAAACAATTTTATTGAATTTCTTTTTGTTACTTGCTGTCTCTTTTAGAATTTCGTCCAGCGTGTCGTATACTTGTATCTTCTTATATTTCAATTCTTTCAGTAGTTTGAAAGTTCCACTACCTTCAAGGAAGTATGCGTTTTTGAGTGGCACGTATTTTTTGATTGCTTTGGCGAGCGGTTTGAAGTCAAGCAGTTTGTCCGTGCCCCCGAATATGAACGCGGTTTTGTGCCCCTTGAATCTGTCTATCGCCGCCATCACTCCCTCGGGACTTGTGGACGCGGAGTCATTATACATCTCCAGTCCTCTCTTCTTGTATACCAATTCCTGTCTGAACGGCACTTGGGGCAGAGTCGGAATTTTTCGCAAAAGAGCATTCCACTCCGCTCCGTACAGATGTGCCACAAGAAGCGCCGTAAGCAGATTGTACTGCATATGCGCGCTGTATCCAGCAGGAATCTTCCCTACAATCTCCTCTTTACGGTTTTTGGCAAAAACAATGTTTTTACCCTTTCTATACATTCCGTATCCCACCTTTTTCATCGATACGTGGTACACACTCGCTTGTGGTTTTGGCTTCAAGAACTCCTTTGTGTGCGGGTTATCCGCGTTCAGGATAAGAAAGTCGCTTTTCTGCTGATATTTGAATAGTAGTGCTTTCGTGTCCCTGTATTTTTTAAGCGTGCCGTGCCTGTTGAGATGGTCTTGGTGTAGATTTGTTATCACCGCTATATGTGGCGCTGGCAGGTCATGCCGCATAAACTCAAGCTGAAACGACGACAGCTCTAAGACAATTGGTCTTTTTACGAGGTTTAGCCTCGTTAACGAGGTTAAGCCTCGTAAAATCTTAAACAGGCCGTTTTGCGGCATATTTCCGCCAATTACTACGGGTTTTAGGAAGTGTCCGATCCATGTCGCGGTCGTCGTCTTCCCGCGTGTTCCCGTTATTCCTATATAACCCTTCCATCTGTCATTCCTGCACAGGCGGGAATCCATCTCCGAAAGAAAATAACTTAGATCATTATGGACTTCTTTGCAGTGCTTTTTGGCGTACTGCACGAGCGGACTGTGTATGGAAATCGCTGGGTTGAATATCGCTACATCCTGCCCCTTGAAATCGCCTTCGCACTGAGCGCCTAGTTTGTAGCGTATAGTTTTGTACTTTTTCAGCTTCTGTATTGAACTTTTCAACTCTTCTGCCGAGAGAGCATCAGTAACGGTCAACTGTGCACTGTGGGACGCAAAATATTCTGCCGCCGCGATTCCTCCTCCGAGCCGTCCGAGCCCTACGAGGATTACTTTCTTTCCCTTCAAATTCTCCATGCGCGCATTGTACTCTATAACCTACGCGAAAACAAAAACCGGACAAAGTCCGGTCTATTAAAAAATTTACTTACTGTGGTATTTTTTCGTTGACAATTAAATCTTCTGCCCATTGAACCATTTCCACACGTCTTTGAGGAGATGAAAAATCGATTTTATTGCGGATTTCATCTAGCGCAGTGTATTTTTCGTCTTCCGTTAGCTCACTTACCCTTTCCAGAATATTCATCACAACCTCTTCGTCATGTAACCCTGCTGAAGATCTTTCGTTAATCCTTTCGTACGCGGCGCGAACAGCAACTGATGTTTCCATTGGAACCTCCTTAATAAATTAAAAATCTGCACCCATTTTATCACGTCCCCACAAAATACGCAATTTTCAATTGTTCCGCGAATTGCCCGTTTTTTTCTTCTCACCAATAATCACTTTCGTCTTTTCCTCCTCATAATCTTTTGCGCATTCTTCCGCCTCATGCAACGCTTCGGATACGCGGCTCAGAAGCTCATCGACTGCACTCGCTAACGATGGAAATTCTCCGCCATATGCCCGGTAGGTCGCTTTTGCATCTATAAGATCCTCCCTCATAGCTTCAATCCGCAATACCGCGTCCTTTATTTTCATTTTTTCTTCGTCGACAAAATCTCCTACATCTTCATCTTTCATCGCGTCAAATTCCCCCACCATTAAAAACTGCACTTTGTTTGCCAAGAACTCTTCTTCCGCCGATAATCGCTCGTCGAGCTTTTTAAGTTTTTCGTTTTCTTTTTTAATGAAATTCCTGGCGTTTTCAAATTCTACTTGCGCCCAATCTTTGGCGTGTTTGTCGTATACTTTCCCCTTTGCGTCTATAAAATAGTCGCCTAATTCCTGCTTTTTCTTTTTTTCAAAATTTTCCATATGTGTATTATATCAAGGCCGGGCTTTGATGCCTACCACTCCTCGACCATCAGAAATTCTGCCTTTTTTACGGGGAGTTTTTGGTATATCGCCTCCGTCACGAATGGCATAAAGGGGTGCGTGAGTTTAAGAATTTCCACAAGCGTGTGGGTGAGGATATTTTTTACATCATCGGAGTCTTTATCTTTAGAATATTCAATATATACGTCCGCAAAATCATGCCACACAAAATCATACAGCGTATGCAATGCCTGCCCGAATTCATATGCTTCAATTTGTTCTTCAACAGATTTCTTTGTTTGTTTTAATTTCTTTAAAATTTCTTTATCTTCGTTTGCCAGCTGACTGGATATTGGATATTGGAAATTTGTCATTCCAGTTTGTGTAATCACAAATCTGGCTATATTCCATAACTTGTTCGCGAATTTCCTCCCCGCCTGCACGTGCTCCTCCGCCCAGCGGATATCCTGCGTGCCCATTGCCTGCCATGCAAGACCAAATCGGGTCGCGTCCGCGCCATATTTTTCTATAAGCGTCATGGGATCGATGCCCGTGCCAAGCGATTTTGACATTCGTTTGCCGTCTTTTGTTTGGATCGTCGCGTGGATATGCACGTCCTTGAACGGCACCCCGTCCATAAATTCCAGTCCGGAAAAAATCATACGGGATATCCACAAATGCAGGATGTCACGAGCCGATGTCATACAGGTTGTGGGGTAGAATTTTTCCAGATCGGAGGGCTTGCCCTCCGAAGCTTTAGCGAAGGAGGGCCAGCCAAGCGTGGCAAACGGCCACAACGCAGAGGAAAACCACGTATCGAATGTATCCTCGCTTCCTTCAATGGGTATTCGATGTCCCCACCAGATCTGCCTGGAAATGCACCAATCGCGCACATGCTCAAGCCAATCTACCGCGATAGCTTCCCAGCGGTCCGGATGATAGCGTACGTCGCCCCTCTTGATAGCGGCAAGCGTTTTTTCCGCAAGCGGCTTCATTTTTACGAACCATTGTTTGGATAACATCGGTTCCACGGTGGATCCGCACCTGTAGCATTTTGCAACATTATGCGTAAGGTCTTCTTCTTTTTCGAAAAACCCAAGTTTTTTAAATTCTTCTACAACTTTCTTGCGCGCATTGGCTATTTTTAGCCCGTCGAAATCGCTGTTCACTTGTATAATTTTTCCAACCTCGTTTATAACCTTCAGAAACGGAAGGTTGTGCCGTTCGCCTATGTCGCTGTCGGCCATATCGTGCGCGGGTGTTACCTTTACGGCTCCCGTGCCGAATTCCATATCCACATGTTCATCCGCGACAACGGGAATTTCCCTATCTACAATTGGTAGCACAATCATTTTCCCCACCAATTCCTTGTACCGCTTGTCCTTCGGATTGACCACCACCGCGGTATCGCCGAGCATTGTTTCGGGTCGTGTTGTTGCGACGATGACGAATGTATCACTGTCTTTTATCGGATACTTCAAGTACCACAATTTCGATACTTCCTCCTCATATTCAAGCTCCAGGTCCGAAAGTGCGGTCTGGTCCTTTACGCACCAGTTTATAACTCGTTCGCCCTGATAGATGAGGCCTTTTTTATGATAATGCTCGAATGCTGCCTTGACCGATTTTTGATACTCCTCGTCCATCGTAAAACGGGTTCTGCCCCAGTCCATGGAGCATCCGAGGCTTTTGAGCTGATCCAGGATCACGTTCCCGTATTTTTCCTTCCATTCCCATATTTTCTCTAAAAACTTTTCTCTTCCCAGATCGTGGCGGGAAAGTCCTTGTTTTTTAAGATCTTTTTCAACCACGTTCTGCGTGGCGATTCCCGCATGGTCCGTACCCGGCAGCCATAAGGTTTTATATCCTTTCATCCGATGGTAGCGAATCAATATATCGGAAATAGTGTTTTCCAGCGCATGTCCCATATGCAATGAGCCGGTTATGTTTGGTGGAGCGATCATTATGGTATACGGCTCCTTACGGTCTCCCGGTAGGTTATCCGGATTAAAAAACCCGCTTTTTCCCCAAGCGGCGTATACCTCCTTTTCTTTAGAATGGTCGTATGGTTTGAGAAACGCTGAATCCATAAATCTATCTTTTTATTTCTACAAACACCCTCGTTTTGGATGTATCCACGCTTGTATCCAGCTGCTGCTGGGACGGTTGATCCACCTGGCTTTGCAGAAGCGAGTTTATAAACAGGCGGGTTTCGTCGTTAAATTCTCCGCTCGGCGCGATTCCATTGTTTGCCTGCAGACTACTTACCGCATCCGCCGTGATGATGTCGTAAAAGCCAGTCGGGTCCCGCTGAATAAATCCGAATTCCAAAAGTGCCTGCTGAAGCTTTGTTACATCGGGACCGGTGTCGCCTTGTTTAAGCGTCGCCGTAAATTGCACGTCCGGTTGAAGATTGGGTGTGTAGATGCCAAGTTCCTTTGAAAATGAAATGTTAAACTGCTTTGTTTCAAGTCCTTTAATATCATCAAACTGCGTCTCTGACGCGCCTATAATCGATCCGCTGTTATTAAACACGATTGCGATTACTTTGGGATTTTTATACGTAACCGCTAGTGAATTTACAAGACTGCCCGTCACCACAACCTGGTTGTTCTCTTTTGTCGTGCGGATGTTCTGCACATCCACCTCCGGTTTATCAAATTCATTTTGTGCTCTCCACTCGGGCTGGCCGAATTGCACGTCTATGGAGGCGATCTGCTGAAAATTTCCCTGTGTATATGGCTCTACGATATATTTGAGTTCTCCTGCGTATACGAACGTTTCGCCATTCAATGTTTGCAGGTTTTTGCCGAAAGAATCTTTGAGTGCAATTTGATATGCGACTTTTGATGCCGCCCATTCACCGTTTGGATTCACGATCTCAAACGCGTACCCATAGCCGTCCTGTACCTTGAATACTTTTTTGGACTGCACCTGCAGGGGTTTGAGCGTGCGAAGTTCGCAGGGTACGCATGGTCCTCCGCAATCGGTATCCGTTTCGCCCTGGTTGCGCCTGCCATCAGTGCATGTCGGCGTAGGATTATAGATTGATCCTATAATCGCCCACAAAATAAGCCCGACAACAACGACAAATAAACCTCCATATACAAGCTGCTTGGTGAATCTCATTGCTATTAGTATAAAGTATAAAGGTGAAAGGATAAAGGAACTTGCAGTCATCGCCAACTCTACCAGCCGCCAAATCCGAGAGCGTCAGAATTACCGCGATCGCGGTAATTCTGACGCTTTGTCCAAAGGTCTCAATCGAGACGTGTGGACAAAATAAAAAACCCCGCGTTGTGCGCGGGGTAGGAAGAAGAGAAAAGAGCTAATTGCTTTTTGGTTTTTTGCCAAAAAAGAATGTGTTAACCATGATTAATGTTAAGGTTGCAACAGCAGATATCCCACCAATTATTCCGACTATCAAGCGGGCGATTTGCTCAAGTTCAGATATTTTTACTTCCTGATAATTAAAAGCTGGTTGTGGTTCTACGAGGGGACGTAAAAATGATAACCCTAGTAAGAAAGATGCGATTATTACTATGCTGCCTGTTATATTTATGAATTTCATCATTTTTGCAGACATCTCATATTTCCTTTTTTTATTTAATTTAGTTTAGTTTATTTGACTCAGACTGCCAGCAAACAATTCAATTCAATACATTCGTAGACTCGCAATCTGGGTCAAATAAACTAACGCTGGTTATATTATAGCACACATCACGCAGAAAAGTCAAGTATAAAACGGTGGCTTTATTGCTTGCTTATTTTATCCTTTGTCTTACTCTGTGTCGGTCGACATGGGCTATAAGAAAGAATCATAACTCCCCTCCCACTCTTATCTTAAGCGGGGAGTTTCAGAATTTTCTTTGCTACGGAGAGGAAATCTTGAGCTTTATCCAAAAGCTTCTTGCAGTTTAGTTCGCTGAAATCACCATAATAATCAGCCGCTTCCCGCAGATTTTTTGCTTCAATCAGGGACTCAATGTATGACGGGCTCATCACTCCTTCCTCACAGAACAATGACCCTACCGCTTCAACCAAACAGTAGTGGCTTTTCTCGCGATACTCTTTTGAATACAGCAACGCCCGCGCGGAATGGAACATGGCGCGGACTGGATTTTGATCGTTTTCACTGCGGGATGTTTCATATTGATTTGATAAAAACGCATGTGTCCGCGAATTCTTTTGGAAACAATGTCTTTCTCCGCAAGCGCGCGTAAAATAACGCTCGCTGATGCCTTGCTGCATTTTACTCTTTTTGCCGTTTCCTCGCTATAAAACTCCCGCTCAGGATAATTGCCCAGTAGTTCTATTATTTTCGCCGCCGTTTGCGCTATACGCGCCATAAATGAATGTATGTTTAGTATAAGTGAACGTAAGTTTAGTATAGATAAAAACAAAAGTCAAGCATAAATGAGGCAGCTTTTGCCTGCTTATTTTGCACTTCTGCCTTGACTATAGCCGCATAGTACCCTATTCTGCATAGGCCTCGGCACGGGGTTTTTTATTTGAAAATATGAAAGTACGCAACGACATCCGGAATATCGCCATTATCGCACACGTGGACCACGGAAAGACGACGCTTGTCGACGCTTTATTGAAGCAATCCGAAAATTTTACACTCAAAACAGACGACGTAAAGGAGCTCATTATGGATTCCAACGAGCTGGAACGGGAGCGCGGTATTACTATTTTTTCAAAAAACGCGTCTATCCATTACAAGGGGCTAAAAATCAATATTGTGGACACCCCCGGACACGCCGACTTCGGCGGGGAGGTGGAACGTATCATGCGGATGGTTGATGGCGTTTTACTGCTCGTTGACGCGAAAGAGGGACCCATGCCTCAGACCAAATTCGTTTTGCGAAAAGCCATTCAAGCTCGCCACAAGATTATTGTTGTCGTTAATAAAATAGACAAACCAGACGCGCGTCCCTTATGGGCACTGGATAAGACATTCGATTTATGTGTTGAACTCGGAGCATCGGAAGAGCAGGCTAATTTCCCCGTTCTGTATGCCGCGGGAACACTTGGGAAAGCGGGATTGCAGCCGGAACTAGCAGAAATGCAAAACATCGAGCCTCTTTTTCATGCGATTGAAAAGTACATACCGGGTCCGACCATTCACGAACATACTCCCCTGCAAATGCTAACCGTTAATCTTGCCTATGATAATTACAAAGGGAAAATAGCTATCGGCCGGTTATACGCGGGGACACTCAAGCGCAACGTGAAGATTCTCCATATTAATCGTAAGGGAGTTTCGGCTCCGGCAACCGTAACAAGCGTGATGCTTTTTGAAGGGCTCAAGCGGGTAGATGTGGAGGAGGCGACTGAAGGAGAACTAGTCGCAATCGCGGGAATTCCCGATATCACCATCGGCGAGACCCTAACTGATATCGACAGGCCGCTCGCACTGGATCCAATCCACATAGACGAGCCGACCATCAAAATGATGTTTGGCGTGAACACATCGCCTTTTATGGGGCAGGATGGCAAATTTACGACTTCAAGAAATCTACGGGAACGCTTGCTTAAAGAGCTGGATACCGACGTCGCGTTATTGGTCGCCGAAACTGATTCCGCCGATACATTTGTCGTATCCGGACGGGGAGAACTTCATCTTGCCATACTTATAGAGAAAATGCGTCGGGAGGGTTACGAACTGGAGGCATCCAAGCCGCAGGTAATTTTTAAAGACGTGGACGGCAAACGTGCCGAGCCGATTGAGCTTGTATCATTTGAAGTGCCTGAAGAATTTTCAGGAACGGTTATTGAGCTTATGGGGAAAAGGCTCGGTACCATGAAGGATATGCGCATGGATCGAGGTATTGCCTATTTTGATTTTGTTATCCCGACCCGAGGACTTATTGGCGTCCGCAATGCATTTACGACCACTACAAAAGGCAAGGGCATTATGAATTCCATTTTCCTTGGATACGAGCCGTACAAGGGCGACCTTGCGCCCGATTCACACGGATCAATTGTCGCTTCAGAATCCGGCATTTCTAACAGCTATGGCCTTATTACCGGTCAAGGACGAGGGCAGCTTTTCATAGGTCCGGGCGTGCCGGTTTATAAAGGAATGGTTGTAGGGCAAAACGCGAAAGCGGAAAATATTCCGGTGAATATATGCAAAACAAAAGAACTCTCGAATATGCGCTCTAAAAATCAGGGCATTCAGGAAACATTGGATGTGCCCCGCACACTCACCCTTGAAGACGCGCTTGATTACATTGGCGACGATGAGCTGGTTGAGGTAACGCCTAAAAATATCCGGATCCGCAAAATGCACTTGCATAAATCCGACGGGCGCTATCAAGCTTGAGCAACAAAAAATACTTTCAATTGCCGGCATACCCTACTTTCGCCCGAAGACTATCATCAGGCCATAGCGCTTTCACTTCCGTGTTCGGAATGGGAACGGGTGGGCCACGCTGTGGTAAAACACCAGCAAATGAAAGTATTTTTTATACTTCCAGCAATGCAATTATATTGGTGAAACTCGCGCCTCACTGAAAAGTGAAGAAAGTTTACAGAAAAAAATAGTTGTATGGGTTATTAGTACTCCTCGGCTAAACATATTGCTATGCGTACACCTAGAGCCTATCAAGGTCGTCATCTTCGACCACCCTACGATACCTCATCTTGGGATGGGCTTCGTGCTTAGATGCTTTCAGCACTTATCCCGACTGAACATAGCTACCCAGCGCTTCAGTTGGCACCAAAGCTGGTAGACCAGAGGTTCATTCAATCCGGTCCTCTCGTACTAGGATCAACCTCCCTCAAGTATCTACGCCTGCAGCAGATAGAGACCAACCTGTCTCACGCATGTTTCCACATATTACTATGTGCATTGGACTATACCTTCGCCCTTTCGGGCGGCTAACATGTAGTCTCTACGGGTTCCGACGTAAAATCGGAATTCCCTCGGTGTTGTCCGTGAAGGATTTCACCGATATGAGTTAGCTTCTTCAATACGAATTTTTCGTATGACCGCCGTGATATGTTGGATCGATTTACTCTTTTTGACTTTCCTCGTGGGATTTAGACTGTTGATGCGCCAATCTGCATTCGCGCATAAACGGTCTAAACCCAGCTCGCGTATCATTTTAATTGGCGAACAGCCAAACGCTTGGGACCTTCTCCAGCCCCGCGCTATGATGAGCCGACATCGAGGTGCCGAGCGTGGCCGTCGATATGAACTCTCGGGCCACACCAGCCTGTTATCCCCAGGGTAGCTTTTATCCGTTGTCTCCGGCCTTCCTATGAAGAGATACAAACTATTAAAAACAATTCGTATCATTACCGTCGGGTCACTAAGTTCTGCTTTCGCATCGGCTCGACGCGTCGGTCTCGCCGTTAAGCCAGCTTGTGCCTTTACACATTCGGTCCGATTTCCATCCGGACTAAGCTGACCTTTAAACTCCTCCGTTACTTTTTGGGCTTGTGTTCTCTAACTTATATTGCATAGACGGTATTATATACGGTTCAACTAATCCTCGGAATTTCCGCGCTGATTGAGCCATAATATACAGCCGATATACGCTGTACTGCCTATGTATATGGGCATCTATGCCAAACTTCTTCTTAAGTGTTTCACACATTATTTTTAATTCACGTTTTGTGAACGCGTGTGTGTGAATTATATATGTGTTATGGACTTTTGATTTTTTTGATCCATCGTCCATAAACCATACCGCAATCGATCTTGGTGTAAGCAATTTTCTTATAATTGAAGGAATAACTCGCCTTCTGTCTTGGTAAAATTGCTGGGCATAAAATCGGAACGATCCCGAAGAATATGAATAAAATCCATAACTTGTTATGGTTCCAAATTGTATGTGCCGTTTTCGCCGTGTTGGGCCATGTGGACACCATTCTTGAAACAACTCATACAGTGAATCAACGTATTCCTTCTGAGAAATACTATGTTCCACTTTCAGTCGATATGTTCTGCCGTTGTCCTGTGTTTCCAAGTGTCCGTCACCCAATAAAAGACCGACCAATACTTCCCGCTGTTCTTTCGTGAGCTTAAGATTGCTCTTATATTCACGCACTTCTTTTGTGTTCATGTTAGATTCCTTATTTTAATAATAAGGACTCTATGTCGCCATAGAGATCAGACTATATCTTCACTGCTTTTTTCGAAAAAGCAGGTTTGGCGTATAGTCGTTGAGGACTCTCTCCGATATAACGTCGGAGGTTGCCTGCTGATTGCCTGCATAGTCCGCAGATTTTTACGCTTACGCGTACCGCGGAATTTGGCAGGTGTTCCAGCATATAGCCAAATTATATCCCCCCTTGATTGGCGATCGGATGGGGACCGAAGTAACTTCCGCCAACCACAATTAAGGATAACGCCCCATTAAAACTGCCCGCCAGGCACTGTTCCCCGCCGTTTTTGCCGTCGAGGTTAGACAATAAAACAATGAAAATGGGTATTTCACTGGCGACTCCACATCTCCCGAAAGGAACGCTTCAAAGTCTCCCCACTATGCTACGTATCAAAATTCTACTGCCAATACCAAGCTGCAGTAAAGCTCCTGGGGTCTTTTCGTCCCGCTGCAGGTATCCCGCGTCTTCACGGGAATCGCATTTTCACCGAGCTCATCCTTGAGACAGTTCTCAGGTCGTTACGCCATTCGTGCGCTCCGGAACTTACCCGGAAAGGAATTGCGCTACCTTAGAACGGTTATAGTTACCGCTGACATTGACGAGGGCTTCGGGCAGTCAGCAAAGACCTTGCGGCCGTCACCGCCACCGTTAACCTTCTCGCATCGGTCAGGCGTCACCCCCTATACCTCCTCTTACGAGTTTGCAGGGAGCTGTGTCTTTAGTAAACAGTCACCCGAGAGACTTTCGCTGCGGCCCAACTTGCGTTGGGCAGACTTTATTCCGAAGTTACAGTCGCTTTTTTGCCGAGTTCCTTAAGGATGAATCACTCGTTCCCCTGAGGCTTCTCGCCTCACCCACCAGTGTCGGTTTACGGTACGGAGCCTATCGCATTAACCTTAGAAGATTTTTTCATGGGCGCGCTTTGCAAACTACCCCGGCCGAAGCCGAAGTCGCCTGGTCCCTTGGATTCGCCATTAAAGGCAGTCCGGTGGATTTACCAGTCGGACATCCTCAGTACAGGACACCAAGCCATTAAGATGCTCTGCATACTGCGCCCCGTCCCTCCTTCGAATACGACAGGCGGGCAGGAATATTAACCTGCTGTCCATCAGCTGCGGCTTTCGCCATCGCCTTAGGACCGCCTAACCCTCCGCTGAATTCCATTGCGGAGGAAACCTTGGATTTTCGGGGTGCCGGATTCACACCGGCATTGTGGTTACTCATACCAACATTCTCTCTTCCACGCGCTCCAGTCCGACTCACGTCTGGACCTTCAGCGCACGTGGAATGCTCTCCTACCACTCTCCCGACAAGTCGGGAGAATCCGTGTCTTCGGTACTATGCTTGAGCCCCGGTAAATTTTCGGCACAATCTGCCATCTAGTAGTGAGTTGTTACACACTCTTTAAAGGATGGCTACCTCTAAGCCAACCTCCTACCTGTCTCTGGCACATCACAACCTTTTACACTGAGCATAGATTTAGGGACCTTAGACGACGATCTGGGCTGTTTCCCTTGCGAACATGGAGCTTAGCCCCCACGTTCTAACTGCCTACGCGATCTACACAGTATTCGGAGTTTGACAGAAAAGGCGAGGTTTCCCCCTTTACTTCTCTACCAGTTGCTCTACCCCTGTATAGTTTTTCGTAGACGCCAGTCCTAAAACTGTTTCGGAGAGAACCAGCTATTACCAGGTTCGATTAGCTTTTCACTCCTTACCTCAGGTCATCCGAAGGTTTTGCACAACCAACCGGTTCGGACCTCCACCTCGCTTTCGCGAGGCTTCATCCTGCCCAAGGCAAGCTCACCTGGCTTCGGGTCTGATACATACCGCATATTCCGCCGGTTGGCGGATCGCCCTTTTAAGACTCGCTTTCGCTGCGCCTGCGCTCCGTAGAGCTTAGACTGCGATATACATCAACTCGTTGGTTCATTCTTCAATAGGCACACGGTTGCGCGGCACGAAGCAAGCTCCGTACTTCGCGCTTCCGTTCCTTGTAGACATATGGTTTCAGGTTCTATTTCATCGGCCTCGCCGGCCTGCTTTTCACCTTTCCCTCACGGTACTTGTTCACTATCGGTCATTATGTGTATTTAGCCTTTCCCAATAGTCTGGGATGGTTCCCACGAGGCTTTCATTCCTCGAGGTACTCAAGAATACATACTAAAGAGTTTTCACGCTTTCGCCTACGGGACGTTCGCCCTCTCTGGTTCCGCTTTCCAGCGGATTTGGCTAGCGCAAAAATTTGTAACTCTTCCACTCTCCGTTCATCGCCCAGCACATATTGCTACGTGCTAAGCGAAAAACAAAGAAGCGTACACATCTTACAACCCCAACCGCTGCTCCGCAGCGGAATTTCTAATTTCTAAATTCGAATTTCGAAATTGATTCAAAATTCAAAACTCAAAATTCGTCATTCCGATGCGAAGCATCGATAGGTTTGGGCTCTTCCCATTTCGCTCGCCGCTACTTAGGGAATATACATTCGTTCTTTGTTCCTCTGCTTACTGAGATGTTTCACTTCAGCAGGTTCGCTTCTTAACCATTACTGATTAAGATTACACGGGTTTGCCGTGCAGGGTTTCCCCATTCGGACATCTCCGGATCAAAGGTTGCTACACACCTCCCCGAAGCTTATCGCAGCTACGCCACGTCCTTCATCGCCACATAATGCCAAGGCATCCACCATACGCCCTTACTTAACCACTTTTTTCTTTTCACTTTCTTCACTTTTCAGTGCACCACACACATACCACTACGCATGTGATGACTACGATTGCCGCCCGAACGAAAAGACCACTGAACTAGGGGCGGCATACCAATATACTTGCATTTGCTTTGACATATAGCTTCCGCATTCGCTTCCACTATATATTTTTTTGATGTTCAGGAATTCGGGGAGCACTATCTTTCGGGCATTCGACCCTTCGATAAACTCAGGGTGATGCCCCTTCGGGGCATCAAAAATCCGCCGGAGGCGGACTCAACACACGTCAATACAAAGACTTGCGTCTCATCCGCTGAATAGTGCTTTTTTACTGAATATCATCGTAGGGATAGTATACTCGTCTGCGGTATGGAGTCAAGCCCTTAAAAGCCCGTTTGTGGACAAGCTGGGGATGGAAGGTGCCGCGTGGAAATTCGTATGTCCCTCAAAACACGGGATAAAATTCTCACTGAATTTTTCCCTGGCTCTCGCGCCGCCGCGCTCCGAGACGTTTTTCGGAATATACGGATTTCCGCGCTTTGTTACGCGCTAATAAACCGCCACTATTTCTTACTGGCCGGAATGAAATGGCAGTGAAATTTTTGCAAAAGAAAACCCCGCTTTGATCGCGGAGTTTATATAACTTAAGTTAAAATAAGCCGAAAGGAAATCCAAGTGGAACTGAGATAATAAAAAATATTATCGTATATATAGATGCTCCTGTAAGTGCCCCCTTCATAAATTTTTCTGAAGAGATTCCGGTTATTAAATCAGTGAACTTAACAAACAATGTTACTGTAAAAACAGCAGCGGAGGAAAAGAGGGGAATTATTATGGTTACCGGTTGAAATAGAACGGAAAAGCTGACTGTGAACCCAAATAATAATATCAGGGCTATGGAAGCGACTGCAATTAGTGCACTACTATAAATCAATCCCGAAGAAAATTTACTTTCTTCTATCATTGCCTCTCTTTCAGTTATCCTCTTTCTCATCTCTATCTCCTTTTTAATTATTGAATTTAGTTATTTCGCCCAAAGCACGAAAATAAAGGTTCGTGCCCGGCTCTGGACGAAATAACCAAATACTTGTTGTATTATATCACACATCGTGTAGAAAAGTCAATAACCCATCGAATAGCTCTCTTGCATGGTTATTTGGGGCTCGTTTGACCACCATTTGGGAGAGGTATATGCTTTATATATGAAAAATTTTGAAAATCCCTATCCGAATATAAAGGAGGGAAAAGATAGGGAAAATTTCGATACGAAGGTCCCTGCGGAACTTACCGAAGTCGGTAAAGCGAATGTTGACCCCGACGCCGAGCTTGAAAAAGAGCAGATTGAAAAATTGAAGCAAAACCGGAGGCAGGAATTCAGAACTCAAGAAGGAATCACCGCTGAACAGGCATACGATCCAACCGATGAGATGGACGAGAAATTGGATGCGGAAATGGAAAAGGAAATTGGTGATGTTGATGAGGTTATCGGGCCCGATGGAATGAACCCGCCACGACCCACGTATTTTCCACCCGAGGAGTGGGATGCGCTTTCCCGCGAAGAAAGGATCGCGGAATACAGAAAACGTGATGCCGAAAAAATGACGCAAAGGAAAGCCGAGGAGAAATACGCACAACATCCCGTGAGGCGATTCGTGCGAAAAATATTCAAAAAAGATCAAGCCGCGTAAGCGGCTTTTTCTTTCAAAACTGCGAAATGATGTTTTGCGCGGTCAGACGAACCGAATCGGAATCGGGCGCGGCGTTGAGTGCCCGGTCGAATTCCGCCGCAATGTCCTGCTTGGTTCCGTTTTTTATAAAAAACGGACTTATATGTTCGTATCCGAACTTTTCTGCGACTGCCTTGTTCGGCCCCGATGCTTTCACGAGTACGATACTCGAATCATCCCAAAACACGAGCTTGAAATCATTTTCTCTCGTGATCCTCGCGAATAGTTGCGCGATCGGCTGGGCGGGCACGAGCGTAAAGTAGTCGCGGTAGTGCAAAACGGCGTATTGGATATTCCTTTTTTCAAACACCGCGCTGGGATCCAGCAGCCCCGTTTCAATTCCCCGCAGTTCCGCGTCCATTTCGCCCGTGTATAGTTCGTTTCTCCCGTCGTAGTACACGAGCCGCTCGGGCCAGAGCTTCCACATAAGCCAGCCGCCGACCGGCTGGGTATTAAACATATTCCCCTCCAACGTATGCTCCTGAATAAAATCCGCCGCGCGCTCGGGAAGGACGTGGTGGTTAAGCGTCGTGAGGGTCGCGTATCGGTACACGCCGTACCCGCACAAAAGCACCAAAAACACTGCCGCGGCCGGTACGAGTATGCGCTTTACCCGCTCAAATGAAAACAACATAGTCGAGACCGCCGCGGCCAATGGAAGGTACGCGAGAAAGGGAAAAAATCCCACATGCCGGATTGAAATAATAGGAAGCGCCAGCGCCCCGACCAACATACCCGAAAGCCAGACTGTCTTGCACTTTCCAAATATGTATACCGCTAACACCGCGACCATCAGGCATAGGTATGCGACCGACTGCCATGTGCCGCCTATGTAATAGAACAATGATTTCCACTCCGCAATCTGTAGCACATCGACCGATTGGGAAATAGTCTGTGAGTAAGTGAGCGATTCAAGTCCGTTGGGGTTCAGAAGCGTAGCTCCCGCGGCGGCGATATACATCCACAATCGATATCCCGACATTCTGCACAACCCCGAAATGTTTTTTATTTCTTTTCGGTGTTCAATCATCCATACCGCCGCGTGCCAAGCCAGAATAGCGATCCCGAGCACCACGCCCGCGTGCGCGTTCGCCCACACCAGCATAAGCGGAATGATCCATACAAACTTTTTCTTTTCCAAAAGAAGCAACAGAAGAGCGACAAAAAAATATGAAAATATTTGCGCCCGAACCACCCACAGTTCGAATGTCAAAAAAGCTAGCATGATCAAGAGAACGGGGGCCATACCTCCCGACAAAAAGCGATTTCCTGCTTTGTAGAGCAGGAAATACGCGGCCATCCCTATAAATCCCGCGAACACCATAAGCCCCCTATATCCCGTTGCCTCATACACAAGATAGAAAACCGCATCGCTCAGCCAGTAGTGGGCAATGAGCCGTGTTCCTTGCGCGGTATATGAAAATACGTCGTACAGAGGCACCGCGAGATTTTCCACGACATATTTTCCGGTCGCGAGGTGGAACCCGGTGTCGAAGTTAGCGATCGTTTGAATTGAAAGAAGTCCGATTGCTATGAGCGTTAGAATGAGGATCGCCTTGTTCATTGGGTTTAGTATACAGCATTTTGAACGCGAACCAGAATATGGAGGTAAGTACAGCCGCGGCTCCAATGCCTCCCAGTATAGCGTCGCCGTATGAACCGCTTCCCTGTATTACTCTCGTTACTTTTTGCTGACCGGCTGTATCCGCAACCGTTGCTCTGTATTCCGTGCCGGCTGATTTTTTTGACTGTGCTTCCGGTGCGGTGAGCTTGTTTGGCAGTCCTTTTGTGGGAGTAGAACTCATCACAAACGCGGATATGGGACCCGTACGCATGGCCGACATATCATCTTTGTACGTTCCTTCGTATACCGCGATATCCGCTATCTCTCCCGCGGGATCCAGCAAATAAAATGTACCTCCTGTATTCGTGAGCGTAAGCTTTGTCTGGGCATAGTCAAACGCGGTGCATTGGTATGGTTCAAGTGTATGGTCAGGAAGCGAAAAAGTCTTCCCTTTCACATTTTGCAGTTTCCAACCGGCAAGTGACTGCTCCTCTGCACCCGCAGTACATAGTTCTATCCATTCCCCATCGGTATCTTTCCCCCCAGGGTTTGGAAGTAATTCAGAAATGTATAGCATATGACAACCTTTTTTCACGGAGCGAGACTCCGTGAACCTTTAAATTCTTTCCAAAATCTCCAAATATTCTTTCGTGCTGATGCCAAGCGTCCGCAGATTATTGCGGATAATGAATGCAGGAATGCTTGAGTTTTGGGGGATGATGACTGGTCTGTTCAGGCCGATTCGCGTGTATACCCGATGATCACCTTTTTCACGGACGAATATACAGCCAACGTACAGCAGAAATTTTTCAAATTTCCTCCAGTGGACAGGAGTAAGGCGAGGCATAGATTATACAGAAACCGAATGAAGCTGTTGGGCGACAACCGTGGGAGGAACCCATTTTTTGTTCTGCTTCTCCCACCCCAATTCCAAAAGCACCGTTTCCAAGGTGCCCATATCCATAAGTTCTTCAAAGAATAGTTCTACCAGCTCCCCAAAACGTTTTTGCGTCTGCGCAAATGTTCTGCCCGATGTGGAAATGTCCAAAGCAGGCGTGTATGCGATATACGCCTTTCCCTCCCGTAAGAACGAAACCGGCAGTTGTGCTTGTATTTTCATCTGTTTCATAGTGATTAGTGTACTCCTTATACAACGAATGGCAAGTATGGGTATTACTTACAAAATCTTTAAATGCTTGTACGCCCGTTCGGTGGCGCGGCGGCCTGCGGGAGTTCGAACTAGAAGCCCCATTTTGATGAGAAACGGCTCGTATACGTCTTCAATCGTGCCTTTGTCTTCGCTCATCGCGGCGGCAAGCGAGCCGAGCCCGACGGGCCCGCCGTTGAACTTTTCGATGAGCGTGCGCAGAAGGCGCCTGTCATGATCTTCCAGCCCCAAGTCATCTATTTCAAACATTTCCAATGCTTCTTTCGCGACCTCTTCGGTTACATTGTCCACATTCAGCACCTGCGCGACATCGCGCACCCTGCGGAGCAGGCGATTTGCGGTGCGGGGTGTGTAGCGCGCGGCGTGGGCAATTACGTCAATCGATTTCTCATCAAGATCAACGTCCAGAAGCTGTGCTGATCGGTCAACTATTTTTTTAATGTCATCCACTGTGTAGTAGTCAATCCTGAATGTGGCGCCAAACCGCGAACGCAACGGTGAGGACAAAAGATTTACGCGCGTCGTTGCCGCAATGAGCGTGAACGGTGGCAGATCAAGCGTGAGCATGCGTGCCGCGGGGCCTTTGCCAATCACCAGATGCAGCATCCGCGACTCCATTGCCGGGTAGAGCATTTCTTCTATTGTACGATTTAGGCGGTGTACTTCGTCTATAAAGAGCACGTCCCCCGACTCCAGCGAGGAAAGAATTGCCGCGAGGTCCGCGGTTTTATCTATAACCGTGCCAGACGTAATCTTAAGCTGCGATCCGAGTTCGGACGCAATAATGGTCGCAAGAGTAGTCTTGCCGAGTCCTGCCTGTCCATAGAGTAACAAATGCTCGATCGGCTCGTTTCTCTTCTTGGCTGCGGTAAGAATCGTGTGCAGGTTTTTTTTCACGCGATCCTGCCCGACGTATTCATCAAATGATGACGGGCGAAGAATGGTTTCGATCGTGCGGTCGTCTACTGTTTTTTTGTCCACAGCTTTTCCCCTTGACATATTATGGTGTGGCAGTATTATAGCCCACTGTGGCACATTTTAGAAGTTAGAGGTTGGAGATTAGAGGTTAGACGGAACCACTTGACGTATTGGGCGAAGTATGCTATACTGTTCACGCAGTCAAGATTCAAAATTAAAAATTCGAAATTGCATCCTTTGCGGATGCTTCCCTGGCCCTGTGGACAAACATTGGAATACTTCTACGCTCAGGACGTTGCGGTTTCGGCTACGACGCTCCTCTGAATTATTCTATCTGTTTTCCGGAGTTTTCCGGAGGGCAACATCCACACAGTTGTCCACAGAGTCAGGGTATTTACCCCCACACCAAACAGAGAAGCGACATGAAAAGTGTCGCTTTTTGTAAAACTCTCGTTTGGTGTGGGGGTGTATTTGAGAAGTGAGTAGTGGGTTGTGAGAAAGAAAATACGCCGTGAGGCGTATTTTAATTTATCCTTCGTATGGAGTAGTTTTGTACCGAAAGGTTTTCACGATATTCAGCATTTCATCCATAACTTCTTGCTCTTCAGCCATCTGCTTTTCTGGTCCTTCATTCCTCCCTGATCTAAAACTTATCACGTAATCAGACCATGCGGCCGGCGAGAATTGAATAAGGTATGATTTACTAAATGAGCCCGCATCTCCAAATGTAACTTCATAAATATCTGACCCGCCAATACTCTTTCCAATCCTATAATCTTCTCTGGTAATAGGGCACCACTCTGGACGCGATTCGAACATATCATTACTAAATGAAAAATTGCAACTATCTACACCATAAAATCTGTAGTCACCCGCAAAAATAACCGTTATCTGAATCGTTCCCGCTCCTTTACTCAAAATCACATTTGTCTGATACGAAGATCGTCCTCTGTTATAGAACGGACTGCTATTTGGGAGTGTGGTTATTGCAAAATCACTTGGGTAATCAAAAGAATAACCGTAATTTTTATCAGTATACGTTTTAATTGTTCTTTCAAGCGTTAAAGAAGAAGTATTAGATACAGGAGAAACTTCCGGCGATGGAGAATATTGAACGCTCAATACAGTATCATTTTGACCTTTTGGAATAAGCACGACAGCTGCGAGGGCGATGACCACGACCACTAACGCTCCAATGAGTATGTTTTTTGCCATATTTATTTAAATTTATTTTAAGTATAAATATGAGTATCACGCCGTAGCTTTATGCGTAGGAGGATAGACATAGTTTTATTCTACCTCTCCCCTCAAAATAAGCAACTTATTGATTATCCACATATGCGCTATTGACTTATAGATACACAAGAGTATATTAACTATACTTTGCTTCAGAAATGAAGTTCCGAGACCCCGCCACTTGTTGGCGGGGATCGCTTTTTATCACAGCATCCCACATAATTTCTTGATTACAATGGAAAAATCCGCTTCTCCTAATTTCTCCACTTTCCTTAAAAATCTTTTATGGCTTGCAACGCGTGCCTGTGAAAGGTTTATGGTTCTTTTCTCTCCAGATTTGTTCGTGAACATATAAAAATATTTTCCAAACTTGATACGACTCGTTACTGGAACAATAAATGAAGATTCGTCATTGAATCGTTTCACAACAAGCACTGGCCGTTCAAACCTTTCGTTTTTGCCGTTTATCTCAACACCAATATTTTTGCCTACACTTATCCACCAAATTTCACGCTTGTGCGGGAATACTTTTGTCGGCGAAGCGTGTAATTTTATTTTTATGCGCGTCCAGTCAACGAATTCCCGGAGTTCTTGCCTTGTTAATTGATAATTCTGTTTCATCCCGATTAGAAGGCTACCATTCGTCCTTCTAACGGGACTCGTGACAGCCGAGTAGATTATACGCAAAGTATACCATGGTTATGGTATAAAACAACCATAGGTGGTGCAAAAAGAATAACATCCACACAGTTGTCCACAGAGTCAGGGTATTTTAATTGAGTTGTGAGTGGTGGGTTGTGGGAAAGAAAAACAGAAGCGATGAGCTTCTGTTTTTAGAATCTTATTATTAATTTTATTAGAAAAATTCTACACTCGCTAATATTTGTGTATTTGTTGGAACTTCTACTTTTTCAGAATTTGCATCATAGTCATATGTAAAAATAAAGAATGAGCTTGCGGTATACAAGTCATTTCCAAATCTTGGGAGATAGTAGGTTTTCACAATTAAACCATTCTTCCATTTTCGTGTAGTTTCCACCCCTTTTTTTCCTCCTATCACAACATCTCTTACTGTATTTACCCATGATGGAGACTCACTATTTATTATCTCACTAATTGTCCGATTTCGTCCAAGGCTCGGTTGATAAAAAGCATCTATAGATTGTATGGTTAAATCGATGACGAGGTGTGTGATCCTTACGATATTTCCATCTTCATATACTTCTAATGATGGCTCTGGTGGGTTAATTTTTATATAAGCTGGATAGCGAAGCCTGATTTTATATTCATTATTGACATAAGTTTTCCAATCTTTTGTTTCTCCATTATTAATTGAAAAAGTATTTTTTAATTGAGCGTTTGGAGTTATTGCAGATAGTGTTGATTTAGCTGTCGGGGAAAGCATTGGAGGCGAAACCTCCGGAGACGATGAAACTGCAGGCGAATACACAACCTGCGGATTGGTTTCCTGACCTTTAGGAATGAGCACGAAAGCCGCTAGGGCGATAACCACAACCACCAGCGCCCCGATGAGTATGTTTTTTAACATAGGTTCATTGTAATCTCCCCCTCAAAATAAGCAAGCTGGGGTTGACTTTTGAAATGGCGGGGGTATACTAACGTCATATCCATACGAAAAGGCACCTCTCTGGGTTTTGTCCCTTGGTGGTGCCTTTTCATTTTGAACGATATTCTAGCTTAGTTCCTAAATTATCCATAAACACAATCTTCTCTTTTGCTGTCTTTTTGAGAAGCGTTGAACATGTCTTCTTATATGGACTCATCACAATTCTGAGTTTTTGATTCTGATACAGATGTCTGACTAAACTATAAAAGTCTCCGTCACTTGTCACAATAACCGCTTTATCATATTTCTCATAATCAAGCATTGCTTGTAACACTAGATCAGCATCGATGTTTCCCTTTATCCTTCCGTCTTTGTCGGGAACAACTGGTTTAAAAACAATGATATACCCTGCTTTCTGCAAGAATGAATACATATCCTTATTTTGCGGAATGTAGCCGATAAAAAGATACGCGGTTGAAACTGAGTATTTTTCAAGCAGATATTTTCGAAAACGGACGAGATCTAATTTCCATCCGAGTCGCTGAATACCCAAATGTAAATTTTGACTATCTATAAAAGCGAAGTTGTTTTCTTCTTGTTTCATGACAGCCGAGTAAATTATATAGAAAGTATACGCCTTTCCTGCAAAGATACAACATCGCGCACGAAGTTCGTGAGACCAAGGTTCGGCCTTTGCAGACCAAGGCCGAACCTTACGAACTTCCCGCTCTATTTCAGCTCTTCAACGTTCCCTGTCACGTCTTCCACTTCGCTTAATGACGTGATACCAGTGGCGTATTTGAGCACCCCGTCCTGCTGCATAGATACAAATCCCGTGTCCTGCACGGCTTTTTTGATGGCAATTTGTCCCGCGTCTTTTCCAATGAGCTCGCGTATTTCATCATTCACCACAAGCAATTCAAATACTGCTATCCGCCCCTTGTAGCCGATATTGTTGCACGCGGGGCATCCGACTGGCTCGAATAATTTTATATCCTTCATGTATTTCTCCTTATCAACCCTCTCCGGCAGCCCTTGTATGTATGTTTCAATCTTTTTTCGTTCCTCTGCGGTGACTTGTTTTTCCTTTTTACATACCGCGCAGAGCTTTCGCACCAGCCGTTGGGCAATAAGTAGGTTGATAGCAGGCGCTATGCTATTCGGTTTCGCTCCTAAGTCCAGCAAACGCGCAATGCCTCCCGCCGCTTCGTTGGCGTGCACGGTAGAAAACACCAGGTGTCCCGTCAGGGCCGCCTGAATGGCGATTTCGGCCGTTTCTTTGTCGCGAATTTCTCCCACGAGTATAACGTCCGGATCCTGGCGCATAAGCGATCGCAATCCTCCTGAAAACGTATAGTCGGCCGATTCATCTACCTGCGTTTGTTCGATACCGTCCAAATGGTATTCTATCGGGTCTTCGATAGTAATGATTTTGATGCTCGGATCAAGGCGCTTTTTCAAGAACGCATAGAGCGTGGTGGTTTTACCCGATCCGGTTGGTCCGGTGTTGAGCGCCATGCCGTTTGGCTTGTGGAGCTGCTCTTCTATTATTGCAAGATCATCGTTACGAAGCCCCAGCTGGTCCAGCGATACTTGTATCGCCTCGGGATCCAAAAGGCGCATAACCACCACTTCGCCGAATTCCGACGGCGCGACCGCCACACGAACTTCAATATCCTGTTTAACGGGTAAATCAATAGTAAAGCGGCCGTCTTGTGTTTCGTCTTTCACATTCAACTTGAGACCGGAAAGCAGTTTGATGCGGGATATTATCGGCCGGTGCGTGCCTTTTGCAAATTCAGTAAATATATCCTGCAGCATACCGTCGATTCGGTAACGGAGTCGCAACTTCTGATTTTGCGGTTCGATATGAATGTCGGACGCGCGATTTTCCACCGCTCCAATAAGAATGGTCTGTATCAGGGCGGATATATTTCCCGGATTGTTGAGTTTTCGTATCGCTTCTTTAACGGCGTCCAGAGTCTTGAGATTTTGTTTTTTTGCCTCTTCCTCCGTCTGCTCGGCTATCTGCACCGATCCCGTTATTTTTTCGTGTTGTTTTGCGGCAAAGCGATAGTAGGTGAGTATATGCTCCAACGAGCTGAGCGATACTACATGGACGGTTGGCTTATATCCCTTGTTTTTCAAATCGTCCAAAATCTTCCGTGTAGCCGGAGACATAGGATCAAACGCCGCAACGGCTATTTTTCTGTCGGCTACAGCAATAACCGCGCAGTGGCCTTCGTGCGCGGATGGTTCGTCCAGGAGCGCGAGCGCTTCCAAATTTACCGAGATTTTAGCCGGTTCAAGGTACGCCGCGTGCGCGTGTTGGCCACGCCTTTGCGCGTCGCGTTCTTCCGCGTCGCGCCGCATCTTGGAAAGCTGGTCCACTACATCATCGGATAGCATGGATCCAGTATACACCTATTTTCTGCTGATTTCGATAATGCGTTTGCTTATATGCGAGCCGTGACTGAATTTTATGATAAATGCGCCTTTCGGGGCTCTGAACTTCACCTGTTCGGGCCATTCGATGAAAACGATTTGTCTATTGAGGCCGGGCCTTGATATTGAGGCCGGGCCTTGATAAAGCCCTGGGACATGCAACTCATTAAAGTCTTTTTTAGATCTCAGCCGGTAGGCATCTACGTGATAAATATCCGAGTTTTTACCCCTAACCCCTAATCCCTTGCCCCTTGTCCCTGTTTTGTAGTGCTTCATTAAAACGAACGTGGGGCTGGCGGCCTTAGGACGGATGCCGAAATGAGAAAGCGCACCGAGCACGAATGCGGTTTTGCCGCTCCCTAAGTCTCCTTTTAGCAGAAACATATGTGGACCTTTTTTCTTTTTCAAAACATCCGCAATGAATGTTTTTGCGATTTTTTTCGTTAACACAGCCGAATCCGAAACAATTTTAATGTCAGACATATCCTGAAATTATAAAAATGACGACTGAAAAGATGCCGAAGAAAAACATATCTTTTACAAGTATTTTGGGTGTCAGCACTCCTTGAAAGTGGTTGACTACGATTGTCATACTCACCATATACAGCACCAATATGAGCGTCGCGACATTCAAAAACCCGATGGACAAAAGCGACAGTATCCAAAGCACTTCCGCGGTTATCAGTACGATTGCCGCAAGGTAGGTGCGAATGCGGGAATTCCACATGCTTATTTCCGCACGGAGGTATTCCCTGCCCGTTAGGTACAGGAATACGAGCATCACGAGTATCGTTCCCACCACATGCTCAACCGGTCCCTGCAGGGCAAAGAGCGCCGCCGCCGCGCACACGAGCAAGAAATAAAACAGCGACAATTGTTTGAATGGCTCATGGAAACGCACGTGCGCCACACCGAGAATTACAAACAACAGTGCCCCAAAAAACGCCGCTAATGCAATTACGAGCGCCGGTTCGGCGGCTTGCGCGAGCGCAAGCAGCGCAATCACCCACAGCGAGTTATACATCCACTTATATACCCGTAGAGCAGACTCGTTCCAAAACGCGGTCATGACTGCGAACAGAACGGTTATGGCGAGCCATACAACGGAGCCTGTGACCCGCCACGCCGAAAGCAACGCGACGGCGGAAATGGCATTAGCCGACCACGATACTATCGGGGCTTTTAAGAGTAATCTTAACTTTTTTTCTGCCATGCAATTGATCCTTGATTATCTTATCTGCGAGTGTATCAAGGATATGCTTCTGAATAAAGCGCTTAATGGGACGCGCGCCAAACTGAGGATCGAATCCTTCGCGTGCGATGTATTTTTTTACCGTTTCATCCACGTCTATTTTTATCCCTTTATGAGCGAGTTTTTGGGATACCATCTGCTGGAGCTGGATGTCCACGATAAGCGTAATGTCTTTTTCCGTAAGCTGGTTGAAGATAATAATCTCATCAAGCCGATTTAGGAATTCCGGACGGAAGAATTCCTTCAGTGATTCGCGTATCTTGTCCTCTATGTCCTGCGTCTGAGCATCATTTTTCTCCTGCACTGTTTCGGCCGCCGAAAATCCCAGCGACCCTCCCGACTGACTGAACAGTTCGCTGCCGATATTGGATGTCAGAATAACGATTGTATTTTTGAAATTAGCGGTTTTCCCCTTCGCGTCGGTGAGCCGGCCATTATCGAGCATCTGTAGAAGCACATTGAAAACGTCCGGATGGGCTTTTTCAATCTCGTCGAATAGTATCAAGCTGTATGGCCGATGGCGAATCATCTCTGTCAGATGTCCCCCTTCCTCGTAACCCACGTATCCGGGAGGTGAGCCGATAAGCTTGGACACCGCGTGCTTTTCCATATATTCGGACATATCAACGCGCACAAGCGCTTTTTCGTCGTTAAACATAAATTCCGCGAGCGCACGCGCGAGTTCCGTTTTGCCTACTCCCGTTGGACCCAAGAACATAAACGATCCAAGGGGTTTTTGTTCGTCCGAAAGCCCTGCGCGAGCTCGCCGCAATGCTCGAGCTATTTCTTGCACCGCGTGATCTTGTCCGATCACACGTTTTTTCAAAATATCCTCCACTTTTGACAATTTTTCGCTTTCCGACTCGAGTATCTTGGATACCGGTATGCCTGTCCAACGAGCAACCACCGCGCCTATATCCTCTTCGTTTACCTTTTCGTTCTTTGCCTTGTTTTTCCGTTCGAGTATGCGCAGCTCTTTTTCCAAAGCGGGTAGTTCCCCATAGAGAATCTTAGCGACTCGGTCCAAATTACCGGCACGTTCTTCGGACTCCGCCTCACGCTTTAGCTCCTCAATCTTACGTTGAGTTTCGCTCACCCGAGAAGAAGCGTCTCGTTCGGATTTCCAAGATTTAAACGAGTCATCGCTCTTTTTCTTAAGATCATCAATTTCTTTTTTTAATTTGGTGATGCGATCCTTATTTTTTGTATTTTTTTCGGATGCGAGCGCTTTTTCTTCTATTTCAAGCCGAGTGAGCTCGCGGCGCATATGCTCGATGTTATTTGGCATGCTGTCTGTTTCCAGACGACGTGTTGCCGCCGCTTCGTCTATCAGGTCGATGGCTTTGTCGGGTAGGAATCGATCGGAGATGTAGCGCGCCGACAAACTCACCGCCGCCACGATCGCTTCGTCCGCGATGCGGATGCCATGGTGGACTTCGTATTTTTCTTTGAGTCCTCGCAGGATCGCAATGCTGTCTTCCACGCTCGGTTCTTCCACGTATACCGGCGCGAACCGCCGTTCAAGAGCCGCATCTTTTTCGATGTACCGCTGGTACTCTTTTGTGGTCGTCGCCCCGATCGCGCGCAGTTCGCCTCGTGCGAGAGCGGGCTTGAGAATGTTAGCCGCGTCTATTGCGCCTTCCGCAGCTCCCGCTCCAACTATCGTATGAATCTCATCAATAAACAGAACGAATTTCCCCACTGAACTTTGAATCTCCTTTATGAATGCTTTCAGACGATCTTCAAAATCTCCCCTGAATTTCGTGCCGGCGACGAGCGACCCCATATCCAGCGAAAGCACTTCTTTGTCTCGCAAGCTTTCGGGAATTTCTCCCGATACGATTCGCTGCGCGAGCCCTTCAACAATTGCGGTTTTTCCGACTCCCGGTTCTCCGATAAGAACCGGATTATTCTTGGTACGTCGGGATAACACTTGTATGACGCGGCGCAGCTCCTCATCGCGTCCGATGACCGGATCCAGCATTCCTTCGCGTGCTTTTTGTGTAAGATTAACCGAATACTTTTCGAGCACTTGGAATTTATTTTCGGGCATCTCATCGGTGACGCGGGTAGATCCGCGAACGTCTTCCAACACGCGCAGAGCGGTGTCTTTGTAAAATCCAAAGCTTTCCAAAAGGGTTCCCGCCGATGTTGAAGAATCCGCTATCGCGACGAGGAGGTGTTCACATGAGATAAATTCATCTTTTTTAAACATTGCCGCTTTGCTTGCCCGGTCCAGTACGCGAAGCAGTTCATGCGACAAATAGAGCTGGTTGATCGGTGCCCGTCCTGCGGCGAATATCTTCGGCTGGCGCGCCAGGTCATCGTCTATCTGTTTTTCGAGTTCCTGTATATGCACGCCTGCCTTCGCAAGCATCGGCCGCACGAGCGATTGTTCGTCGTCCACAAGCGCCGAAAGTAAATGGATTGCCTTAAGCTCGCTGTGATTGTGTTCAGCCGCGATCTCCTGCGCGGCCTGCAGGGCTTCCTGCGCCTTTATGGTGAATTTGTTGAAATTATTGTTTTGCATAGTGTATTAGCTTCGTTCTCCGAGAACTGCCTGGAGCTTTATGGTTTCGTTCCCGCGGAGAATTTCCAATTCGACTGAGTCTCCCGGGTTCTTTTGTGAAATGACATACGCGGGGGTATGCTGGGCATCTATTTTTTGCCCGTCCACTGCTATCAGTATATCACCTTCCTTGATTCCCGCACGGTCCGCTGGCGATCCCGCTTCAACCGCGCGCCCACTTTCATCTCCTTCTATACGCGCACCTTCTTCTGTTAAGGCGTATCGTACCCCCAGATAGCCTACCAAAATTTTTCCCGATGCGCTGACCGTTTCAATGGATCGCTTCACAGCGTTTATAGGTATGGCGAATCCAATATTTTCCGCTCCCGATACCATCGCCGTATTAATGCCGATCACTTCGCCAGCGCTGTTTAAAAGCGGCCCGCCTGAGTTTCCCGGATTGATGGCCGCATCCGTTTGAATGACGTTCTCGATCATCTCCACTTCACCTTGCCGAGTGGAGGCGGTTACGCTCCGGGCAAGGCCCGAAACGATGCCGACCGAGACCGTATTATTGAATTCTCCGAGCGAATTGCCTATCGCGATCGCGGTCTGGCCGAGGCGCAGACCGCTTGAATCGCCGAGCCGTACGGCGGGCAGATGTGCCGCCTCTACCTTGAGTATAGCGACGTCCAGTGAGGGATGGCGGGCGAGTATTTGCGCTTCATATTTTTTGCCATCAGCGGTAAATACCGTGTATTCCGCTTGGGCATCACTTACGACATGTTTGTTGGTCGCGATAAGCCCCTGTGGGGACACAATAAAGCCCGAGCCACCTCCTACTTCGCGCCGCTCGGTTCCCGTTTCGCACGGCACGCTGAAATCAAACCGCTGCCCGAAAAATTGCCTAAATTCTTCGGGAAGATCCGAAAACGCGTCTGACTGGCATCGTTCGATAATCGGCACGTCTTTTGAAATTACAATCGAAACGACCGACGGAGAAGCCGACTCAACCGCGCGTATGATTGCCTCCTCCTGGCTCGTGCCGTTGAATATGGGCGCGGGCGAAACAGTTGCGTTTCCCTGCAAGAGGTTTTGTATGTCGTCCAGAATGTTTGCGTTGCTCACGGGCTGCGAAAAGACGAACGGTCCGGTTAGTATGCCGATCAAAAGTCCGGCTCCTACAAGCGCAGTAGCGGGCACATGCCGTTTGATGTTTTTTTGCAGTTTTTTAATCGTGTGGTGATACATCTATAATTTCCGATAGGATAGTATAATCCTACGTACTGCTTCGTCAATATCTTCTTTTGTAGTATAGCGGCCCAGGCTGAATCGTATGGAACCCTCCGGCACTATGGTTGATTTTTCCGCCGTGCGCTGGAGGCATGCGCTTCCCGCCGACGCCGCCACGCCCGCCATATCGAGAGCCTTGTCGAAATTCTCCGAGTCCGGAAAGAACAGATTTATAATGTGCGGGGACCTGCTTGCGCTGGCAGGATAGGGTTCTCCTCCCTGTAGTACTACGTTTGGAACCCCTTTTTTGACTCCTTCAATAAACTGAGACGACAGCTCCGCAAGCCGATTGCACTCTTCGTTCCTGTGCATTCCCAGTAACTCCATTGCTTTGGCAAAACCCATAATAGCAGGAATATTCTGCGTGCCGCCGCGCATACTTTTCTCCTGACTTCCTCCGGTCATAAGCGGCATCACGATATCGCGTACATCGGTATGTTCCCCACGTATGTATAACGCCGCCGCTCCTTTTGGTCCGTAGACCTTATAACTTGCAATGGTCATTAGATCCACACCCAACTTCTGTACATCGTATGAGAGCAGGTATCCTTGCGCCGCATCGGTATGCAAAAGTGGGCATATCTGACGCGGAGGTTTGGCCTTGGTCTGCGAAGGCCGAACCTCGGTATTCCTAAGCCGAGCTTCCGTATCAATAATCTCCCTAATCCTTTTCAAATCCTGCACCGTTCCTGTCTCATTCTGCACATATATAACGGATACGAGCGCGGTGTTTTCTTTGATCGATTCACCTACTTTCCCAGGGGGCACAACGCTCACTTCCGCGTCTCCCCATACTTCCATATCTTGTACAGTCTCCGACACGGATGGATGTTCTATGTTTGAAATAATGATATGAGGAGTTTTCCCGGTTGTTTGCTTATATTTTTTAGCAACTGCGCGCAATGCGAAGTTGTTCGCCTCGGTCGCGGACGAAAAAAACAGCATTTCCGAGTGGTGCGCGTTGAGTTCTTTGGCGATTGTTGTTCGCGCGTTCTCAAGCGCCCTATGCGCCGCCTGCCCGAACGAATGGAGCGAACCGGGGTTGCCGAATAGCCCGTCTTCCTGCGAGAAATACTTTAGTATCTCGGCTTTTGCCCGTTCATCTATGGGAGTCGCCGCCGCGTAATCTAAATAGATTCGTTCCATACATACCAGTATAACACAAGCGTGCAAGGTTAAATCTTGCACAACTATTTTCATGTGGCCGAGGTTAACCTCGGCCACTAAAACAGGCGCTGGTAGAGGAGACGTTCTTTCCAGTCGAATGGCGATTTTATGGGTTGCGGTTCATTTCGCTGTGGAACCATCAGATGTCCTTGCGCTTTTGCAAGATCATACAGCTCCTTGGTCACTTTCACGTCCTGCAAGCAGTATTTTTTGAGCTCGTCCAGTTTCCCCTGCTCGTAGAGATTCGGCGCTTCTAGTCCGGTGCCGGATTTCCCGTAGCCAAGATTCTGCTTTGCCAGAAGGTCTAAGCTGATCCGCTTGCCTATGGAAAGCTCGATTTCGTCCAGAAGGTCGATTCGCGGAATCGTAAAAAGATCAAAGTCAAAGTGTTTTGCCATAACCGGCAGATCGAAGCGTGTGATGGAGAAGCCCACCATGAGTTCGGCTGTTTTTAAAAGCTCGGCAAGCTTGTCCATTTCGTGCTCTTCGTACGCGTAATACTCGTCTTTGTTGTACGAATACACCCCCACTACCGATATCAAAAGTTCGCCGAAGTTATCTCTGCCGACATCCGCGAATGTATTTTTTGTTTCGATGTCGATAACGATAGTATCTTTCATACGTGTTTGTCCGCCACACTGCTTGCCGCGTAGCTTTCTGGTTTTGTTTTGAACGGGAAGTTGTAGCCGCGGATCATACCGGTGACTTCGGAAATGAGCGCGCTTGTGCGGCCGTTGGAGCCCACATCCACGTGCACTTCAAATTCAAAATCAAATCCGGCATCTTTTAATATATGGAGTACCTCCGTCGCGGCAGAAAGCGACAGTAGAACCTCTTTTATAATGCGGTCCCGGAAGTTAAAAATCGGTTCATGCTTGAGCCGGCGCCAGAAATATTTGCCTCCGTTGCCCACGCGCTGCACGACAAGCGCCGTCACGAAGTCCGAAGAGCCGGTATTGGCGCCGAGGGAATCGGTCCCGATGATTATTTTATACACCGCATCCTTTTTTACTCCTACAAATTCCCGAACTCGATCGAGCATATCCTGTGGGCTTATTTTTTCTCCGGTGCTTGTGAAAAAGTGGTTATCCATACCAACGTATGGATGCAGGGTATCACGGCTTATTTTTGGATGTCAACCAGAAGGAAAGGGGTTGCCTCTTTACTCGCGCCATTTACCCATTTCTTTCACCAGTTTTACTATACGAGGCAAAAGCGTCTTTGTTTTTTTCACGTCTTCTCCTTCCACGTTTATGCGAATTTCGGATTCGGTATTGGAGGCCCGCACGTTTACAAATATGCCGCCTATATACATGCTCACCCCTTCAAAAAAAGATATCTTCTCCGCCTTGTGCTCCATCATATCGGCGAGTGTGTGGTACAAAGCGGATGTCGCGTGCCGCGCGGGAATATTATATTCTGGCAAGCGAACCGTGTGAGGCAAAAAGCCAATAAAATCTGAAAGCGTGTATGGAAGCGTGCGAACCGCTTGCAGCACTTTTATGAGCGTCAGGATGCCGCAATCGCTGTAAAAAAAATCTTTGAAATAGTAGTGCCCAGAATTTTCAAATCCGAAATCCGCATTACGGGCCTTCATCTTCTCTAGAAACGATTTACGGCCGACGCGGGAAGGAAATACGCGGACATTTTTAAGTTGGTGATTTTCCGCAAGCCTCTTTATAAGAAATCCGTTCAGCTCCGTCACCACGGTCTTTTTATATTTTTCATGTCCTACTACCAGCCGCCAGATATATTCGGGGCGCACGCGCTTGCCGGTGTTGTCTACGAATACAATCCGGTCCCCGTCTCCGTCCAGCACCGCGCCGAAATCCGCTTTGTGTTTTTTGATTGCCTTTTTGACGTCTGTAACCGAACTCTGCAAAAGCGGATTGGGGGCGTGGGCGGGGAAATTTCCATCCGGCTTTTGATTTAAGAGTATCACTTGGACATAGGAAGGAAACTTGACCTTCTGGAGAATCGGCCCCGCGGAACCGTTTGAACAATCAACCACCACGTACAACTTCCTCTTTTTGTTTCCCCCTTTGAAGAATTTTTCAAGAAACCGTATGTATGCCCTGCGCGTTTCTGCTATCTTGTTGCGTGATGGCGCTTTTTTGATGCGCGGCGTGATTTCCTCCCGTCCCAGAAATGAATGCGTAATGCGTCCGAGCAGATCTCTTCCTCCTACCACCTGCAGATGCTCGTCTATGATCTTAATGCCGTTTTGATCTTTTGGGTTGTGCGAAGCGGTGATCATGATTCCTATGTCTTTTTTAAATTTAAAATGATCCGCCAGAAACATCAGCATAGGAGTTGTAATCATTCCAACCTCAATTACTGTGTATTGCAGTTCCTGGAGCGTTTTGATCGCCGTTTTATACAGCGATGGGGAGCTATGACGGGCGTCGTGGCCTATAATGACGCGTGCTTTCTTGCTGAATACCATGGGAAATTTGTGGATGAGATCAAAGATCACCACTTCATTTATCTGGGACGGGTACTTGCCCCGTATGTCATAAAGCTTGAATATTGTAGATAACATATCAGTAGTATATCATACTAACGTGACGAAGCGCTCCAAAAAAAATAACAAACGCGGCGCGTCCGCCAAAGAAGAACCCATGCATCCTCCCCTCGGCAGGGAAACGCTACATTCCGTGTGGGCGCTCATATGCATCGGCCTTGGCGTTGTTTTGACGCTCGCGGGATTCTCACAGGCGGGCGTTGCGGGCGACGTAGTGTATTCTTTTTTTGATATGCTGTTCGGCTGGGGATACGCGCTCATACCGGGCGGATTTTTTCTGATCGCCATAATGTTTCTTTTGCATAAAGAAGAGCGGCATCTGGTGGGACCGGTATTGTGGGGTATCGGGCTTTTTGTGCTGGCGTCGCTTGGGCTTTTGGATATCCTATCCGGCGGAGAAGCGGGAGTGATCGGCGGCGGCATCAGCTATATCCAAAACTGGCTTGGCACGGTCGCCAGCTCGATTATATTTCTTATCATCGCCATCATCGGCATTGTGCTGTACTTGGATCGGCCGTTGCGGATTCCGCGCAGACAACTCAAGGAAGAAACGCCCAATTATGAAATACCAAAAATAGAGGAGCCCGCACCCGCTGTCATTCCCACGGAGGCGGGAATCCAAGAGCAAGAGGATGGATTCCGTGTCAAGCACGGAATGACAAAAAAGACTGGAATAGCAAGAGTGAAGCCCGTCGGCTATAACGCACCGCCGTTTGATCTGCTTACCCGGTCGGTCGAAAAACCGAGCGCCGGAGATTTGAAGGCAAGCGCGAATATTATTAAACGGACGCTTGATAGCTTCGGCATACCGGTAGACATCGCCGATATGGTTGTGGGGCCGAAAGTAACGCGTTTTTCGATACGGCCCGCGGAGGGTGTGAAGCTTTCGCGCATCACCGCGCTGAACCAGGATTTGGCGCTTGCGCTTTCGGCTCACCCGATTCGCATCGAAGCGCCGATTCCCGGTAAGCCCTTTGTCGGTATTGAGGTCCCGAACAGAAGCGCAGCTATCGTGCATTTGGGCACGCTTATTTCCTATCCTGAATTTATGGACAGCGGCGCGATGGGATTTTGCCTCGGCAAGGACGTGACCGGCGAGCCCATATTCACGAATATAGAAAAGATGCCGCACTTGCTTATCGCCGGCGCCACCGGTTCGGGAAAATCGATCATGCTTCATTCCGTGCTTATTTCGCTTTTATACAAGAATTCTCCGCATATGCTTAAATTCATACTCATCGATCCCAAGCGCGTGGAGCTTTCGGCATACAATGGCCTACCGCACCTCATCGCTCCGGTTGTCACACAGGGCAAAAAAGCTCTCAGCGTATTCCGATGGGCGATCAGCGAAATGGACCGCCGGTATGAAGAGCTTTTACAGGGCGGCGCGCGTGATATACAGAGCTACAACAAGAAACACCCGGATACCGCAATACCAAATATTGTGATCGTGGTGGATGAAATGGCTGACCTGATGGCCGCGTATGGACGGGATGTGGAAAACGCTATCGTGCGTCTGGCGCAAATGGCGCGCGCGACCGGCATACATCTTATCCTTTCTACCCAGCGGCCTTCGGTGGAAGTCATAACCGGTCTTATTAAGGCAAACATTACCTCGCGCGTTGCCCTGCAGGTAGCGAGTCAGATAGACTCAAGAACCATTTTAGATACTTCGGGGGCCGAGAAGCTGCTTGGCGGCGGAGACCTGTTGTTTATCAGTGCGCAACTTTCCAAGCCAAAGCGCATACAGGGAGCGTACATAACGGAAGAAGAGATAAAGTCCGTCACCGATTATATCAAGGAGCACAATGAAGCGGACGAGGTTACCGATGAAGAACTTTCGTTTGAGCAGACGACCGGTGATGGAGGTTTGACCTCGGTCTTGGGAGGTCGAGCCTCGGATTCTTCGGATGTATTTGATGAATTTGCCGAAACCGCGGAGGATGATGAGCTTTTGCAGGACGCGATTGAAACCGTGCGAGAAGCGCAGAAAGCATCCGCGTCTCTTTTACAGCGCCGGCTAAAGGTAGGGTATGCCCGTGCGGCACGCCTGCTTGACTTAATGGAAGCAAAGCAAATTATCGGCCCCGGAGATGGGGCAAAACCAAGAGAAGTATTTATTTCCAAAGAGCAATGACTGACTTCACTTCATTCAAAGACATACTAAAAAACGAGATGAAAGAGCGGGGTGTGACGCTTGCGCAGCTTTCTGCCGCAACCGAAATTTCTTCCCGCTACCTGCAGGCGCTTATAGACGGCGACACCGACAACTTGCCGCCCGCGCCGTATATTCGGGGATATCTGCAGAAGATTGCAGAAGTGCTCGATGTGGATTTTTCCGTATTGTGGAAATACTACGAAAGCGACCTCAGTATACGGAAGTCCGGCGGCCATGACACGCTCCCGCAAAACAGGTTTGCGGTTCGTCCCGTTCGCAAAGGACCGATTCTTATTACCGGAATTATTATTGTTCTATTGGCGATCGCCCTCCCGTATCTTGCGGATTTTTTTGGAAAGCCCTCTCTAGAAATATCATTTCCGCAGGAAGAATCATTCTTTTCGCAGTCGGAACAGATTACGATTACCGGACGCGTCGGGCGAGCGCAAGATGTGGTTAGTATAAACGGCACGGAGGTGGCGGTACTGCAAGACGGTACGTTTTCCAAAGAAGTGCCGCTTTCCGATGGAGCCAATTCATTTGAAATTATCGCGAAACGATTCCTGGGCCAGGAGACGCGTATCGTCCGCAATGTATTCTACCGCACGGAGCCTTTTGCAAGCCCTTCACCGCAACCATCTACAGTACTTGAAATATCACCAAGTGTTTCCCGAGAGCCCTTTTTTACAGAATAAAACGGGTGATTGTATTTAATTTCGAGTTCCGAATTTCGAATCAAATCCTAATGTATTAATTTTAAAACTTCAGTCATTCAAAATTGAATCGAAATTAGAAATTAAAAATTAGAAATTTATGTTATACTGACATCTATGGCTAAAAATAAGGAAACCAAAAGCGAACCGAAGGACGACAAAGTATCGAAAGAGTTCGAGAATTTGATATCCAGCCTGCAAGACAAATTCGGCGAAGGGTCCATTATGACCCTTGGAGAACAGAAAACAATGCAGGTAGAAACGATCCCCACCGGCTCGTTCACGCTTGATCGCGCGCTGGGCGTGGGAGGATTGCCGAAGGGGCGTATTGTGGAAATATTCGGACCTGAATCTTCAGGAAAAACGACTCTCGCGCTATCTGCTATCGCGCAGGCGCAGAAACAAGGCGGACGATGCGCGTTTATAGATGCCGAGCACGCGCTTGACCCTGAGTACGCCAAGCGAATCGGCGTGAAAGTAAAGGAATTGCTCATATCCCAGCCGGACAGCGGTGAAGAGGCTCTGCAAATTCTGGAAAACCTTGTGCGCTCGGGATTGCTGTCGGTTGTCGTCGTGGACTCGGTCGCGGCGCTTACGCCGCGCGCGGAGATTGAGGGAGAGATCGGAGACCAGCAGATCGGCTTGCAGGCACGGCTTATGTCACAGGCACTCCGTAAGCTCACGGCGGTGGCATCCAAATCTCATACGATTATCGTATTCATCAACCAAATCCGTTCGCAGATCGGCACGGTTATGTGGGGCAACCCCGAAACCACGCCTGGCGGACGAGCACTGAAATTTTACGCGTCTGTCCGTTTGGATATCCGCCGTATCGCGCAAATAAAGAAAGGAGAAGAAGTGATCGGAAATCGCACTCGCGTTAAAGTGGTCAAAAATAAAGTCGCTCCCCCCTTCAAAATGACGGAATTCGACATTCTCTACGGACAGGGTATTTCGTACGAGAATGACATTATTACAGCCGCGCTCAAATACGGCGTGATAACAAAAACCGGCAATACGTTCACGTTCGAAGGCGAAAAATTAGGCGTGGGACAGGACGCGGCGCGTGTGCGGCTGGTGGAAGATAAAAAGCTCCTTCGGGAGGTTGAGAAGAAGGTCGAAACCGCCGCGAGTGCAGCGTAGCGTAATACGAATCTACAAATTCGCACGAATGCCACGAATAGAACTGTCATTCTGAACTTGATTCAGAATCCATTTTATAGTATTATTACTAAAGTAAATAAAAAAAATAATATTATGTTTGAAAAACTAAACCTATTCAAAAAAAATAAACGGGAGGATAACTTGGGTAAATATTATAAAGAAGAGTTTCCTGAAGGGAAACCGAAGACCGAAGAAGATCCGTATGTTAAGACCATCATAAATGAACTTGGAGGCGAGGAAATTTTTGATGAGGATATTTCTCCGGAAGAAAAGGGAGTTCGAATAAAGGAAGTTGAAAGATACAAAAAAGAAAGAAATTGAATGAACACAAAGAGATCCGCAAGGGTCTCTTTTTTTATCGCTGTATACGGTATACGATATTCGGTATACTGTTTCTATGGTCGCAATCCTCTACAACATCCGCAGTGTGCATAATGTGGGTTCCATATTCCGCACCGCGGACGCGGCTGGCGTGGAAAAATTATACCTCTGCGGCGTGACGCCAACGCCGTTGGATCGCTTCGGCAAGAAGCGACAAGATTTTACAAAAGTATCTCTCGGCTCCGAGAATTCCGTTCCATGGGAACAGGCGAACGCGATTTCTCTTATCCATGATTTGCGAAAGAAAGGGTATACAATAATTTCTCTTGAGCAGCACGAAACATCCGTTCCTTATTCCAGCAAAATTAAATTCAAACAAAATATCGCCCTTGTAGTTGGGAATGAACTACAAGGACTTCCGAAAGAAATACTACATGCATCCGATCATATTATTGAAATTCCTATGCGAGGTAATAAGGAATCGCTCAATGTGTCCGTTTCCTTCGGCATCGCCGCGTATGAATTACAGAGAGAGTTTAGAGGTTAGGGGTTAGAAAAAAACAGGGGACATACGCCCCCGCTAAACTTTCACGAAGTTCAACTTCATGAACCATTCGCCTCCTTTAGTTTTAATCTCTTCCTGTCTCGCTCTCTTCTGTAGCGTGATACCCCAAATGGGATTGATACCGCTACTCCGAGCGGTACATATATCAATGTGCACGCTTTGAAAATGATCCCAATGAGTTCCCAAAATTCCAAATTTGGATCCAAGTTCGGCTCCTTTCTTCTTTTTAAATATTTCTATCCTGCATTGTTGCACCAATACTATTTTTCGTCAATGTTCTGTCCGATAAACTCTTTAATCTGTGTATAGTTCTCAAACCCCGCCGTGGGCACAAGCACCGAAATGTAGGTGGTGGTCGCGACACCGGGTAGCGGTAGCGACATGGTGGTGAACAATTTGGTCGTAAAGTCCAGCACAATGCTTTCAAACTTAATGGACGCTACGTCCGTACCAAACAGGTATGGAGTCAGTTTTGAAAAATCTATTTGGGCATTGTTGAGAAACGAACCTTTGAAAACAAACGATTTGAGAAATAAATTCTTTTCTTCGGCGGTAAGCTCTTGAAACTTGTCTAGCATCGCCTCCACCACCTGGTGTTGGTTTGATTCGCGGAAAAAGTCACCTTGTTGGTTGTGTCTGTTGCGCACGAGCCATACGGCATCCTCGCCGTTCAGATGGTGCGAGCCCGGATCCAATCTGAAGCTACTCACCCAGTCGATAGCCGGCTCATGCAACACGACATCGACCCCTCCCAGCCAATCAACCGCTGCGGCAAGTGTTTGTAGGTCTATTACCACATATCCATTCGTGGAAAATCCCGTGATTTTCTCAATTTTATCCATCACCGCAGGCACTTTGTTTTTGTTAAACGCTTCGTTAATTTTGAACTGTTCGCTTCCGTCCGATATCCAAAGATCCCGCGGGAGCGAGACGAGATAGGCGGTATTCGTATCGGGATTAAATCGTACGACCAGAATCGCATCGGCAAGCGCTCCGCCGCCGTATCCCGCTCCCGGCCTTCCGAATACGACAATGGTTATATCGCTTTTGGTGAATAGGTTTTTGAAAAAGTCGCCAATGTTTCCGCTCTGCGTCTCCTCTCCATTTGCCCACGATACCGATCTGGCGGGGAGTTTATACGCGATTCCGTACACTGCAAAGGCAGCGATTCCCAGTCCTATGATGATCAATATAGTAATTCGGACCTTTTTCATATCCTGTTCAAATCACAAAAATTTCTCATCAAGCATGCTACGAGTATCGGCCCTGTTCCTCCGGGTGTCGGCGTATATGCAATATTTTTATCTTCCGCTCCGGTTGCGTCAAAATCTCCCGGATATCCGAAGTCTATCACAATCGCGCCGACCTTGAGATGCTCTGCCGAAAATATATGTGTCGCTCCCGCCCCGGACACGACGAGATCGGCTGTTTTTAGATCATTTGGATTAAATCCGATGTTATACACGCTCACCTTCTCAGCTCCCGCGCCCTGTGCCCACTTTGCGACCGGCCTTCCCACCAATCTTCCTTGACCTATAATTGCCACATCTTTCAGAGGTTTGGCCTCGGTTTGAGGAGGCCGAACCTCGGAAAGGATTGCTTCCACCACCGCAACTGCCGGAGCGGGCACGGATGCTTTTGTGGTTAGATTATCCACGTCTTTTCGGGGAGGAATCTTTTGGACTATTTCATCCGCATCAATTCCCGCCGCGAGAGGCAATTGCAGTACCATTCCCCCACACATAGTATCCACTGAAAATCGTTTAAATGTATCGGAGCTGTACGCCGATTCCCGGATCTCTACACCCAACCGGCTGGCGGCTTTCTTTTTTTGCGCAATAAAACTTTGTGAGGCGGGGTCTTCCAGATTGCTCACGATAGCAAGATACCGGCCATATCTATGTATACCATGATTTTCTTTGTATATTTTTTCAGCAATCTTTTTTCCGTCTATGATCATCGGATGATGAATTTTGAATTATGAGTTTTGAATTTTGAGTCAATTCTATAATTAAGAATTTCGAAATTGATTCGAAATTAGAAATTCGAAATTAGAAATTAATTTTCCGGTACGGGAAACTCGCGAGTCAATTCCTTTACGCGCTTTTGGATATTCGCGTAGAAATTGCCTTTCCCAAGCGCCTGGTCGATACATTCGGCTATACGTTTCATCTCTTTTTCTTTCATCCCGCGGTAGCTTGTCGCATATGTGCCGAGCCGTATCGCCGATGGTTTTTGTACCGATGCGTCTCCTTGCACCGCGTTGCGGTTTGCGTAGATGCCACATGTTTCAAGCTTTCGTTCCGCTTGTGAGCCGTCTATGCCTTTTTTAGTCACATCTATGAGCACCAGGTGCGAATCGGTGCCGCCGCCAATGATACGATGCCCCTTTTTCTTCAGTGCGAATGCGAGTGCTTTCGCGTTTTTTATCACTTGCCTGTAGTATTCTTTGTTTTCCCTTGCGAACTCCAATCCCATCGCTATACCCGCTATCGTGTGCATGTGCGGCCCACCCTGCATTCCCGGAAATACCGATGTATCCAATGTCTGCGCGAATTCCTTTTTAACATAGAGAAGCGCTCCCCGCGGCCCGAATAGTGATTTATGTGTGGTCGTCATAACCATATCCGCGTACCCAAACGGGCTCAGATATACTCCCGCGCTTATGAGGCCCGCGTAGTGCGATATGTCCGCGAGGTGCAGTGCCCCAATGCTTTTTGCTATGGCTCCTATTTTTTTGAAATCTATTTTCTTAGGAAACGCGGACGCGCCTGACACGATCAGTTTCGGTTTGTAGCGCACCGCTTTCTTTTTTAGTTCGGCATAATCAATATCGTATTTTTCGGTGACGCCGTAGTGTTCGATGTGAAAGAGTTTTCCCGTGTGGCTCACGGACGATCCATGCGACAGGTGCCCACCGCTTTTCAATGCCATAGAGAGAATCGTGTCCCCCTGTTTGAGAAACGCGAGATATAGTTCCATATTCGCCACTGCCCCCGAGTACGGCTGCGCATTCACATGCCACTGTTTTTTGGAAAGATTAAAAAGCTTCAGCGCCCGCTCAGTAGCCTTTTTTTCGATATGGTCGTAATGCATGGTGCCAGGATAGTAGCGTTTGCCGGGGTAGCCCTCGGCGTATTTATGCATTAAAACACTGCCCGAAGCGGCACGGATGTATGCGGGAATATGGTTTTCAGACGCTATCAAATTCAGCGACTCCTCCTGCCGCTTTTCCTCGCGCTTGATAATGCCTTCTATAATGTCCTTTTCTTTCGGAAATTTCATACGGTGGCTTTATCATATAGAAAAGATTGTGTATATGCAAAACAATTATATTGTAGAAAATTATAACTTGTCTATTTTGTCAAGTTTTAAGTTATCCACAGGACAAAGTTGACACGCTATGCTAGTATATAAGCATGCATAAAATACAGGAGCAGATATTACATATTTTAAGTCGAAAAAATCTTTCCGGGCAAACATTGCGGGAAATAGGATCTCTTATAGGAGAATCGTCTCCTCAGAAAGTTAAGCACCACCTCCTGCAGCTCACCAAGAAGAGGTTTATTAGATTTGATGGAAAAAACAGAATTATAGAGCGGGCTTTGGATATGGAGAAAAACAGAGAACCGTTGATATCACTTCCGGTTGTCGGAGCGGCAAATTGCGGACCCGCAACTATATTTGCGGATACAAATATTGAGCGCTATCTGAAGATTTCTCGAAAACTAATCCCTTCGGGAGGAAGATTGTTTGTTTTGCGAGCCGAGGGAAATTCCATGAACAAGGCGCGCGTCAAAGGTAAGAATATTGAAGACGGAGACTTTGTGCTCATAGACGCAAACCGGAAGAGTCCGAAAGACAAGGATTACATCGTCTCTGTCATAGATGGTACGGCAAATATAAAAAGATTTTATATGGACAAGAAAAACAAGCGTATTATCCTCAAGTCAGAATCAACGCATGATCACTTGCCTATCTTTATTCATCCCGACGACGATTATCAAATCAGCGGCACGGTCGTAGACATTGTCAAAAATCCGGAGAAATAAGATCAAGTGATAAAAATATGAAAAATTATCAAGTTATGTTAACGAAGTCGTACGTTGTAACGGTCGAAGCCCAAAATGCAACGAGGGCGAGGTATTGTGCTGAATTTTATACAGGCGACATTTCAGACATTTCAATAGACGAAGACAAAAAACAGCACGGCTTCAAAATCAAGGAAATAGAATGTGTCGTCAACGATGGATTTGAGGCGAAAGAGATTATTGATGATTAGGAATTTGAATTTAATATATATAGAAAAGACTGCTATAATTTTTAAATATCTCTTCTAGATGACCACGCCACTTAATTATACCGGTAACAAATCAAGATTGATGAGTCAATTCGCAGAATATTTTCCGAAAAATATCGGGGTTTTTGTAGATTTATTTTGTGGAGGAGCAACGGTCGGATTAAATGTAGATGCTAGGGAGATAATTTTTCTAGACAACAATCACAACGTAATTAATCTATTAAAACACTTATCATTATCTGATTTTGATGTTCTACTAAGCAGATTGGAAAAACTGATATCGAAGTATGGATTATCTTATTCTGCAAAATTTGGATATCGACAATATAGGCTAGGAGTGCCTAGGGAAGATAATAATGGTCTTAAAAAATATAATTTTCTAGGTTACTACAAACTTCGCTCCGATTATAATTCTTTAAAAGATAAGGCCTCAGCATATGCGCTTGACCTTCTTTATCTTTTGATCGTTTATTCATTTAATAACGACATGCGGTTTAATAGGAAGGGGGAATTCAATCTACCAGTTGGAAAAACCGATTTAAACAAAAATAATCTAAAGAAACTAATTCAGTACATTGATAAGATTAAAAAAACGAACCACACCTTTATCTGTGCTGATTTTCGGGAAGAAAAAGTACAAAAGATTTTGTTGAATGCGGATTTTATATATGCAGATCCTCCCTATTTAATAGGGGATGCGGTTTATAACGAAATGAGTAATTGGACAGAAAAAACAGAACAAGAACTCATAGGCCTACTTGAAAAATTAAACAGACAAGGAAAAAAATTTGCCCTTTCGAATATTTTGGATAAAGTTGGCGCCTCTAACAAGCCTCTTTCTGATTGGATTTTTAATCGTACCGACTTACATATATTTGACATTAAATATCATTATAAAAGTGCTAGTTATAACAAAATCAATAGGAACGCCCGGGAGAGAGAAGTTTTGATTACAAATTACAATTAATTATGGATTATCTAGAGATTAGTAATCGAAGATATACGGGCAGTAAGAAAGCCTTGTTGAACGACATATACGAAAGCATTGCTCCGTATTGTAAACAAGGCTCTATTTTTGCTGATTTGTTCGCTGGGACGGGAATTGTGTCCCACTTTATGCTTAAAAAGGGAATGAATGTCATAACAAATGACATTTTGCGATCAAATTATATAGCACATCAAGCGTGGTTTGGCCATGGAAATTTTGACATCAAGAAGTTAGAGGTCCTTATTTCTGAATTTAATCTAATACATAGTGATGATCTTAGTGATAATTATTTTTCTGACATATATGGGGGAAAATATTTTTCCATATCTGATGCAAAAAAGATAGGTTATATAAGAGAGCGCATAGCAAATATCCGTCTAACTGAGCACGAGAGATACATACTTTTGGCTTCACTTATGTACGCAGCCGATAAAATTGCCAATACCGTTGGTCATTTTGAACATTTTTTATCTACTCCCCCAATAAAAAAAGGGGTTTTTCTTAAATTGCCACTGACAGAAGATTTCGCGGGGAAAGCTGTAGTTTACAACATGGATACCAATAAACTCGCGCCTAATATCACTTGCGATGTCGCATATATTGATCCTCCTTATAACGCAAGACAATACATCAACTTTTATCACGTCTTGGAGAATCTCGTGCGATGGAATAAACCAACTGAGTTTGAAGGAATTTCCATGAAGTTTAAGCGGAATGAGTTGAAAAGCGATTATTCAAGATCAAAAGCACCAACCGTTTTCAAGGATTTAATTGATAATCTTCGAGCCAAATTGATTGTGGTTTCTTACAACAATACTTATTCTGCTAGGAGTAGTGCATCAAACAATAAGATTTCTGAAAATCAGTTGATGAACATCCTATCCTCTAAGGGCTCGGTTAAAATAAAAGAAATAGATCATAAATTTTTCAACAGTGGGAAAACTAGCTTTAAAAACCACAAGGAGTTTCTGTATATTTGCAAACCAATTACATGAACTTGTTGCAAATCTATAAAAAGAAAAATGAAGATAAGGGATGGTTTCTTGACCATTCTACTCTTGCCAAAGGAATGGCAGGGAAAATGTTTGAATACACAAATACTAACTTCAGAACGCAGTCTTCGTTCACGAATGCTTTTTTAGAGTTTTTAAAAATTGAAAATAAACCAAGAGAATTGTGGCCTAAACAAAAAGATCATAAGCAAGAGGTTCATAAGCAGTACGTTATGAACATGATTCAGTCAAAGCTTTTTAAAAAAAATAAGAACGACCTATATAGCAGGACGGCAAAAGGTCATCTTTACGGAGATTTTGTAAAAATAAAGGATTTTACTGAGAACGATCAGTGGTTTGCAAACTACTTATTTCTCCTAAATGGATATTATTTAAACCGAAAAAATTACATTATTCACAGGGTAAAAGAAGACCTATTGGGCTATTTATTAAGCGTAGAGGGTATCACCGAAAGATCCCTCATTGAAGATGCTGGTGCTTTATTAGATGCCGACTCTCTTGATACAACTCTCAAAAATAAATTCTTCTACATCCATTCTTTCTATAATGATCCCGATTTCTTAACGAGCTATCTTAGATCAACAGAGATGGAGCGCCTTGAGTTGGCTAGTTATATAGCAAAAAATCTACGGAATAAAGATTTCCAATGTTGCATATCAACAAAATATCAGCCCAGTGGAAATTTTAACAGGAGCATGCTAATCGATGAGACTCGGGTATTCTTAATGACTTTATCTTTTATTCAATCCAAAAGCGCAAGTTTAGATAACACTTATAATATATTTGCCACTGCTTTTATAGAAAATATAGGAGACCTCAGTGAAAAACAGATGTTGGCTTATTTATATGCAAACAAAGATATTTTTGAGCCAATTTTTGTTGAAATCCTGGAATCGGAGGATGTCGAAGTGTCTGTTTCGGAAGATGCTTTTGCTGAAATAATAAAGATTGAAGAAATAGACAAAACAGATAGACCAGAGGAGTATATCGATGAAACAAGCGAGGGTGGGAGGTTAAAAATTAAATCAATTCATAACATTCGGAAAAAACAGGCGCGTATGCTAAGTGGCTATACTTGTGCATTGGAAAAAATAAATAATTGTAAACCGATATATTTTACAGCGAAGAAAAAAGGAAAGAATTATCTAGAGCTACATCATCTCATTCCTAGAGAATTTAGAAATGATTTTTCTTACTCAATTGAAGTACTCGCAAACTACATAACCCTATGTCCGCGATGTCACAGACAGATACATCTGGCGATTGATAGAGAAAGAAAACACCTAATCAACTCCTTATATGCGGAACGTAAAGATAGATTAACGGTAGTCAAATTAGAACTAGACCTAAACACTTTGTACGATTACTATCGAATAGAATCATAGCAATAATTTAAATACATGCTTTGTATTCTCCAAAAACATTTTCTGCGGGATCTTTTTGAAATCGCCTAGAAATTCAGCTACTTCAGCGACGTATGCGGGCTCGTTTCTGTGTCCTCTGTGTGATTTCGGAGCCACAAATGGGGCGTCTGTTTCCACGAGTAGGTGATCGGCAGAGATGCATTCTAATACCTCATCGAATTCCCTGTTGTAGGTGATAAGCCCGCCGAATGTGAATGAAAAGTTAAGATCTAGAAACTTTTCGGCTATTTCTTTCGTACCAGTAAAAAAATGGCAGATCCCCGGTAATACAACATCGGCATCTTCAGCCTTTGGCTGAAATCCGCAGGATTGAGCCGATGATGATATACCGGGTATGCCCGGATTTTTTCTGGTAAGTAGTTCCTTGTGATTATTTAGAATATCCAAAACATCTTCAAATGCATCTGTACTTCCCGCGGATGGACGCACGTGCAGCACAAGCGGCTTCCCCACTCGATGTGCGAGTTCAATCTGTGCGGTAAACAGCTCCTTTTGTTTTCTACGAGGATCAGCCTCGTGGAGATTTTCTAACCTAAAGTAATCCAACCCGCATTCGCCTATACCCACCACCTTTTTATCTAATGCCAATAATTCTAATTTTTTTATATCCGCGTTCATCTGCGTGTCATCTGCGTATATCTGCGCATCCGTAGGATGGATTCCGATGGTCGCCCACACACCTTCTTCATACCGATGCGCGAGCTCTACTGCTTTACGAGACATTTCCGCATCCGTGCCAACGTTGACCATGCCTATGCCGGCATCCAACGCGCGGCGAATAACTTCGTCCCGATCCGTATCGTATTCGGGAAACTGAGTATGCGTGTGAGCGTCAATTATACGAAAAGTCATAGTCATCGTTGTGGGTGTGGCAACCCGTGTCGTTTTAGGTTTGGTTGTACGTAATACTTTGGACGTTATACGATACGGGTCGCGATACCTACTCCTTACGCCCAGTTTTTACGGTACAGCTCCTCGTATTTCTTTTCCTCGGCCTTTTCGTACGGGCCGACGAGCGAGAAGTGAAAGTTTTCTTTCGTAAGATATTTTCGCGCTATTCGCTTGATGTCGTCTTGGGTTACGGCGCGCATATGCTTCGCCGCCTCCTGCGGCGGAAGGGTCTTACCCATAGTCGCCTCTTGGTAACCATAATACGTCCCCAGCTCGCTTGGCGATTCCAGCGACAGGAGGAAGTTTCCGACCGTATATTCCTTTGCGCGTGTGAGCTCGTCTTTGGCGGCTCCTTCATGGATTTTTTGCAGTTCTTCGCACAGCGCGCTGAATACATCGCGCAATTTGCCGTGATTGATGCCTCCTTTGACGTACGCCACGCCGTGGTTGGCGTTAAACGACGTACCCATGCCGATGAAATACGCCGCTCCCATTTCCTCCCGGATCTTCTGAAATAGCCGCGACCCCATGCCGCCGCCGAGTATTGCCGCGAGAATCGCCACTTTGAACCGTTCGTCCGATTTCATAGGCACTGCGTGGAATCCAGCCATAAAAGTGGACTGGTCTAATTTCTTATGCACGATGGATATGTGCCTGCCCGTATGCTTTTTGTACGGTACCCGATCATACACCTTTCCCTTTCGCGCCGCCGCGAAGTGCTTTTTGGCTTCCGCGTACGCGTACGCGGGATCGAAATTCCCCGCTACCACAATAATTGTTTTTTCGGCAATGTAATGCTTTGCAATGTAGTCCTGGAAGTTTTTGCGATTAAACGAGGTGACCGTTTTTTCGGTACCCACGATGCTCCAGCCCGACGGTTGGTCGCCATGCATAAGCGCGTCGAGCGTTTCACTTGCTTTGTACTGCGGCAGATCTTCGTACATACGGATCTCCTCCACGATTACACCTTTTTCTTTTTCGATTTCTTTTGGATCAAGCAGTGGATGTAGATACATATCGGCAACCACGTCGAATGCCTTATCGAAATTCCGTGGAGCGACCGTGGCGTAGTAGCCGGTGAGGTCAAAGTCCGTGAATGCGTTATACGACGCGCCGAGGTTTTCAAGCTCGGTGGAAATGGCGCGTGCAGTCGGACGCCGCGTCGTGCCCTTGAACATCATATGTTCAAGAAAATGCGATAGTCCGCTTATTTTTTTCTGCTCGTACGCTGAACCCGCTTCCACAAATACGGCTGTAGTTACCGACAAGCTGTCTTTGAGCGGCACGAGTATGAGCCGGATGCTGTTGGGGAGTTTTTTTTGAATAACTTTCATAGAAAGTCTAATGCGAATGATACGAATGCGAAATGCGAATATTGCGAAAATGGAATGTCATTGCGAGTGGAGTGAAGCAATCTTTCTGCCATTCCGTACTTGATTCGAAATCTACTATATCAGAAAGTTTGTTTTATAAAAACTTGACTTTTCATAGGTTATTATTATTATATATTATAGGTATTTTAAAAATTAAACAAGGTGATTGAAATGACAGTGAAGTCGGCTGAAAAATTTTTCTTTATTTTTATCTGGTTAAGTATTATTTTTCTCTTTGGTTTTCTTATACTTCATGGGCTTAATAATATTTTCGGTTCATACATAATGGGAGTTGGTCTGTCTGTATCTGCTATTGCAACATCAGTTTTTCTTGCCATATACGAAAAGAAAGGTGGAAAATCAAAAAATGGAACGGCGTAAAAACCGCTCCTTTTTTTTATTCCACAAATTCGTGAAACCAAGGTTCGGCCTTCCCAGACCAAGGCCAAACCTTACAAACTTTTAAGAGATTTTCGGATGAAGTTGTGCACGAGTTTTGAAGCAATGCGCTCCTGTTTCATGGTGTCGCGGTTGCGGACTGTGACCGTGTCATCTTCTAATGTTTGAAAATCCACCGTAATGCAGTACGGTGTGCCTATTTCGTCCTGCTTTCTATACCGCTTTCCTATATTCCCTCCCGCGTCGAACGCGACCGGTACAAAATCAGTTCCTTTGCCTTGCGTTTCTTTTCGTATCTCCTGTGCCTTTTTCACCAGGTCCGACTTATTCGCCAACAGCGGAAATACCGCTGCTTTATACGGAGCCATATACGGTTCTAACGAGAGGTACGTGCGAATTTCGCCTTTTTCATCTTCCTCTTCACGATACGCGGAACAAAGAATCGCCAAAAGCGTCCTGTCCACTCCCAAACTCGGCTCAATAACGTGAGGCAGGAATTTTTCTTTTGTTTCCTCGTCGAAATACTTCAAATCCTGCTTACTTGCTTTCTCGTGGCTCTCAAGATCGAAATCCGTACGGTACGCGAGTCCGTACAATTCTTTTCTGCCGAACGGAAAATCAAATTCGAAATCAATAGTCCGCTTGGAGTAATGCGCGCGTTCGTCGTCGGGCACTTCCAGCTCGTGGATCTTTTTCATATCAAGACCGATATGCTTCACCCAGCGATGCATTTCTTTTTGCCATTCAGTGAATGCTTTCTCCCACTCCTTTTCCCGCACGAAATACTCTATTTCCATCTGTTCGAATTCGCGCGTGCGGAATATGAAGTTTCCGGGCGTAATTTCATTTCGGAATGCTTTTCCTATCTGCGCGATGCCAAACGGCAATTTTGGTGAAAACGAATCCAGAATATGCTTGTAGTCCACAAATATTGCCTGCGCGGTTTCGGGGCGGAGATATATTTTAGAATCTTCAATTTCTGCTCGAAGAAGTTTTTTCTTTTCATGATCAGCATATGAGGTGCTTGGCATCTCCCATTCACCGAATATTCTATCAATCGGATCAATCGCTCCAAGGAATGTTTGGAACATTAGATTGAATTGCTTAGGAACTGTCCAACTTTTCCCTCCACACTCTGGACATTTTGGATAATTAAATACCTCGCTCATTCCTTCTTCCTTTATATTTGGAAATCCAACCTCATCAGATCTAAATCTATTTCCACACTTTTTGCATTCCACCATCGGATCGGAAAACGTCTGTTCATGCCCGCTCGCTTGCCACACTTTGCGATTCATAATAATCGCTCCATCCAATCCATATACATCGTCTCGCTCCTCCACGAACATCCGCCACCATTCTTTTTTGATGTTATTTTTAAGCGCGGTGCCAAGCGGTCCATAATCCCATGAATTAGCAAGACCACCGTACATCTCCGATCCCGGGTACACAAAGCCCCTCCTCTTGGCGAGAGAGACGATTTTATCCATACTTGCATCGGTGTTTTTCTGTTGTTTGGGCATATTAAGTGGTAAATCCTAAGCACTAAATCCTAAACCCTAAAGAAATTCCAATTCCAAAACATCAATTTCTAAAGGAAGATTAGCACATATTTTTGGACTTCTCTAGGATGGAGCCGAATATTCTACCGAGTTCAACTGCCTCTTGGATAAATTGCCTTCTTTCCCGTTCTAAAAATTCAGATCCTCCGACGTCCAGAAGACGAAGCCAGTAAAGACTCTCTTTTGCCTCTTTTTTACTTATTTTTATTCGCAAAAGGAAATCTTTTCTACTCAACGATTCGTTTGCTTCTATATAATTTGCACCTATGGACCCCGAAGACCGGATTAGCTGCTTGGAATCTTCGATGTTTCCAATGGTTTTTGGAATTTTCTTGATAAAGGAGCGGATGTTCTTCGCAAACTCAAGTGTTCGTTCTTCAAGGTCAAATTTTGGTTTTGAGTTCATGACAGCCATTGGAGTTTATTTAGGATTTAGGGATTATGATTTAGCATTTGAGGTGTGTCCTATGGACGCACCTTGTCATATCCGTTCTGCAACGCATTCGCATCCGCCATATCGCGCGAGTCGAGTGTTCTGAATTCCTGCGAGAGTTTTGTGCCGGTAAATGCGTCGGTTCCAGTAAACCGAATATCTTCAAGGAACGTGTATTGGCTGCCCGCCATATTGGACGCGGGGGTGAATATGATTTGGAATATCGCTTCCGGCGCGGCGGATCCGGCCGTTATATTCGGGATTTCCCATATCACTTCCTGCGTCTGTGAGTTGTATCGCGGAGCCGATTCGGTGTTAAGCACACTCAGCTTCCCCGTCCATTCCATTCCTCGTCCAAGGGATGCGCGAATTTGGATATTTTGCGCGTCCGTCCCCTGCGCGCTTAGCTTCCAATGTATCGTAAACTGCGTTTCCTGCCCGACACGCGGCGGAACCGGTCCAATATTTCGTATTTCTTCACTTGGTTCGGCGTAGAATACCAGCGGCAGAAGATTCAACACGCCCCCCAATTTTAGCGTATAGGTGTGCGTACCAATTGTCTGCTGTGCGGTAAGCTCGGGTGGAACGGTCGCGGACGCGGCCATGCCCACCACCTGCAATTCTATATCCTTTTGCACAACCCCCTGAGGAGCGTATCCGTTGCGAAGCGAGATGCTGAATGGAATCTCTACCGATCGTCCCGGCTCCAGCCGTTCGAGTTCGGATATGCGGGCTGCGGTCCAGGTATAGGTGCGAGTCGCGTCGTTGAGCGATCCAGATCCCTCAAGACTCGACAGGTCGAAGTGTGCTCCGTTAAACTTCGCGCTTGCCACCACTTCCCGCAGAGGGATTGAGGCGTTGTTTTGTATCCGCATGGTAAATTTCACGTCATCGCCGGGGTGGGCAACATCTTCCTTTTTGTCCGATAGCACGATCACTTCAAGCGGTGACGCTCCTACCGAAATTGAGTTGTTCTTGGATGCTATCTCGTATTCCGATCCGGACACGCTCAGAACCGCTTTGGCCCCGAACGGCACAAACGTATTCGCGCTTCCGGTCAAAAAACCGGATATAATCACCACGCCTTCGCTTCCCGCCGCAATCTCCTGAAACGTGACTTTCCGCTTATCTCCGGACTCCTCCAGTTTTGGTTCGGAATTATTCAAAGAAAACGCGCTCGGCAAATCAAATACAATTGATACGTTTCGGAGCGCGCTGCCGGTTTCGTTTTTGTAGCGGGTCTGCAGTTCAAAATCCTGCCCATTTACAACGGATGCCGGAATCGCTATATCAAGCGTGAGCACCGGATCCCGCGCAACCACCGAAACAAATGCTTCTTTCTGAAACTTGCTTGATAGGGTTGATTCGCCGTATCGAAATGAGATATCTCCGCCGAAGCGATAGCTCCGGTAGGATGTGCCGGTAAGCACAACGGTAAATTCCCGCTTCACGCCCTCTCCGGAAGCGGTATCGGGCAGCTGTTCTTCGATGGTTCGACGGGATGCGTTATCGACAACAACAGCCCCGTCGGGGAGCTGGATGGAGAGCACCGGCTCATACAGCGGCTTTTTAGATATGTTCTCAAACACGGCCGTGAGCGTGAACGGTTCGCCTATGCGCACTTCCGCGGGCGCGGTTATCGTAAAGCGCGCGTCTTTGGTGGAAAAATACTGGTACAAATAGTAGCCCGCGAAGCCCACCAGCACCACCAGCGCTCCCGCCAGCACTATAAATACGCGCGATCCGATTTTTTCGGCTTTTTGTACCGGTTCGGGTCCTTGCGCGGATGGTGCGTATGGTTCCTCGTCCCGCCAGGGATTTTTAAACTCTGATCCTTCCGTCTTTCGGGATATTTCTTCTTTTTTGGCTTGGTCTACCCTAAGTTTCCGAGGCTTCTGGCCGTAGAGCTCTTTTTCTACATCTCCTAGTGACATATTAGATACATACTACCTCACTTTCACTCACTTTAGAAGCACACGCCCGACAAACAAAATCATTCCGTGTTTTGAGAAACGCGTAGGCCTGTTCTTTTTTACAAAATGCGCAGGATGCGTGGCGCCCATCAAACCCCAACAGCGCGAGCACGTCTCTATTCATTTCTTTTTCGGGGATGTCTTCGATTTGTATTCTCTGTATGTACTGCCACAATCTCGTGTCCTTTTCCCATTCATGCGTCATATCCGCAAGCAGTCGGACAATGGAAATAAGCTGTGGCCGAGGCCGGGTCTCGGCCATAGCATCAAGCACCGTAAAATTCCCCCGATGGATAAACCGCACCTGTGTGAATCCAAGCGGCTGGAGGTGCGCGGATACTTTCGATGTTATCTTGCGAATGCTTTTCGCTCGGGCATATATTTTCCCAAATTTCTCGGTGTAGAACGTAACGAGCTCGTCTGCCTCGCCTACCGGCCGCCGATCAAGTACCAGCGCCTTTGTATAGAGTTCCTGCATCCTCCCAGTATAGCAAATGAGATGTGAGTTGTGGGTTTTGAGTAGTGAGCCAGGCCGTTTTTCATCCCACAACCCATAACTCACCACTCACTACGAGCATTTGACTTTTTCAAATGCATGATATATACTGTGGTTAAATTCCGAAAAGGCGGGGTTTTTTGTTGAGAAAGTGGATGTTTTCAGCAAATAAGCAAGGTTTTAAGCCAAAATTTACAATTTTATGGGTAAACGTATCATACTGGCGTCAATTGGTGCCCTTGGTCTCGTGCTTACGCTTATGCAGGCACATTCTATAGGGTTTTACCTGGACCGCCTGTACTCACTAGCAGGACTACAGACAGAAGCAGAAGAACTCGTTCCGCTTGCCGAACTGGCCTTGGCCACCTCGGCTTCGGACAGCGCGGGAGAGCAGGTTGTGATATACCGCAAGAAGCAGTTCGCGTCCGCGACCGAACAAGCGGCAAAGGAGATTCGCGTGTGGGCGACCGCCTACACGAGTCATCCGATGGAAACCGACGACACGCCATTTGTAACCGCATCCGGTTCGATCGTTCGCGATGGAATCGTTGCGTCAAACTTCCTGCCAATGGGATCGAAATTAAAGATTCCCGCTCTGTACGGAGACAAAGTATTCGTGGTTGAGGACCGTATGAACACACGGTACAACAATACGAACACTATAGATATCTGGTTCGAATCTCGAGCAGATGCTCTGCAATTCGGCCGCAGGTCTCTTGTTATGGAGTTGCTCTAAAAAATCCCCCTAAGGGGGATTTTTCATTGCTCTATTTATTAGTATTACGGATGTAATCTTCTATATAATTTCTTTTGGTTAAAGCACTATCGGAGATTTTACTTGCGATACGTAACGCGGTTTCAGGATCTTTATCAGCCAGTTCTCTAGCCACATTTTCCCTCATAACATCCACAAACCCAGGCAATCTTTCAAGGTTTATTTATAGTTTCTATTCTACCCTCTTTTTTAAAATAATCAAACTATTGTTATTCACTTGTAAGAAAATCACTGATATGCTATCTTACCAGTGTGCTTGTGGGGCGTCAGCCCTATTCGGCTAAGATTTAAGCTGAAGGCAGGCATAATAAAAAACACCAGAAATAGCTGGCGTTTTTTATTCAGTCATTGCACGATTGAGATGAGATAAACACGCGAAGCGCAAACAAAGAAACCCGCATGCTTCTGAACGACTCCCGGAGCGCGGCTGACGCGAGGGCGAGGCGATTCGCCAGCAGGCGAATACGCCGTATCGTGAAGAAGTATGTCGGGTTTTTTTGTTATTTTCCTAGTGCTTTGATCGAAAGTCCGATTTTGCCTGATTCTTCAACCCGAATGATTTTCGCGGTTACCGTTTGTCCAACCCTCAGATGTTCTTCCGCACTTTTCACAAATCCGTTTTGGATTTCCGATACATGAATCATGCCATCCTTGCCGCCACCCAGATCCACGATCGCGCCAAACTCAAACACTTTTATAATCGGTCCGGTTACTACCTCGCCTACCTCGTATTCTTTGGTCAAAATCTGGATGAATTTCATCGCTTCGTCCACTTTCGCCGCGTCGGTGCCGGCAATGAACACACTGCCGTCGTCGTCGATATCGATCGTCTCAAGTCCGTATTGCTCTATGATGCCATTAATCACCTTGCCGCCCTGTCCGATGACCATACCGATCTGGTCCGGCTTAATCTGTAGAATCTTGATGATGGGCGCGTAGGGCGAGAGCTGTGTTCGTGATTCGGGTATCGTTTTTTGGATAAGATCCAGTATTTCAAGACGGGCTTTTTGAGCGTCGGACAGGCCCGTTTTGAATATATCCATCGTGATGCCTTCTATTTTGAGGTCCATTTGTATAGCCGTAATGCCATCCCGCGTGCCCGCTACCTTGAAGTCCATATCTCCATAGTGATCTTCAAACCCCTGCAGATCGGTCAGCACTTTGAATTCGCTCCGATTGCTTGCGGGGTCGTAGCCCTGATGCGTCATAAGTCCCATAGCTATGCCGGCCACGGGCTTTAGGATGGGCACGCCTGCGTCCATAAGCGAGAGCGTTGCCGCGCAGACCGATGCCATAGACGACGATCCGTTCGACGAAAGAATTTCTGATACGACGCGGATGGTGTAGGGAAACGCGTCTTTTGATGGTATGACCGCGCGTAATGCCTTTTCGGCGAGGGCTCCATGCCCGATCTCGCGCCGCCCGGGCGATCCCATGCGGCCGGTTTCTCCCGTCGAAAATGGCGGGAAGTTGTAATGCAGCATAAATCTGCGCTTCATGGTAGATTCCATTGTTTCCACCAGCTGTTCCTGTCCCGGCGCCGCAAGTGTGGTAACCGCAAGCGATTGCGTTGCGCCGCGCATAAAGAGCGATGATCCGTGCAAGCGTTTAAAAAGTCCCACCTGCGCGTGCAGGGGCCGGATAGCTGTGATGCCTCTGCCGTCTGGTCGCTTTTCGTTTTCAAGCGCCTGCGCATGCACGATTTCATTGATGATCTCTTTCAGAATTGAGCTGACGGGCTCAGTCGGGAGTTCTTTCTGGGTGAGGTGTTCCACAAGCGTTGCTTTCAGTTCGGCGATCTTCTCGTCCCGTTCTGCTCCGTCTTGTATAAACACTATCTTTTGCAACACATCGTGCGTGAATGCCCGTACTTCCGCGACGATAGCCGGATCGTGATCGGCGAGTGAGATGGATGCTTTTTCTTTTCCAATCTTTGAAATTATATCTTTCTGAAATTCAATGAGTTTTTTCGTTTCCTCCTGGGCGCTGGCGAAAAGCTTTTCCGCGTCAGTTTCGGTTATTTCTCTTCCTTCGAGTTCAATCATATTTATGGACCCCTTTGCGGTTCCCGAGAAGAACGCGTCACATGTCCCCTGCTTCTGCAGAACTTCCTTTACTTTGCTGACAAGTGGATTGACCGTTATGTCTTCATCAAGACCCGTTAGAGAACGCCCTGCCGCAGGCACGGCTTCAGCCGCTTCGGGGCGGCTTTTCTCTAACGGGTCAAGCATCAGCCGCACGCCTGCAATGGGTCCCTGCCAGGGGATATCCGAAATTGAGAGCGCCAACGATGCCGTTGCGAGAGCCAGGAAATCCGGGTCGTTTTCTTCGTCGTAGGAAAGTATGGTTATCACTACCTGCACGTCGCGGCGCAGGCGACTATCAAACAGCGGCCGAATGGAACGGTCAATCAGACGGCCCGAAAGCACCGCATCCGTGCTCGGGCGCCCCTCGCGGCGTATAAATCTGCTTCCTAGCACCTTTCCAGCCGCGTAAAACCGCTCTTCGTAGTCAACGGTGAGAGGGAAGAACTCTGTATCGCGATCCTCTTTACCCATAACCGTAGTTACAAGCACGAGCGTATCTCCATACTGACCGAGCACTGCCGCGTTTGCTTGTCCCGCTAGATCGGAGACGGTAAATTTCAGGTCACGACCATGAAACGGAAGTGTAAATTCTTTTTGGTTTGGTAATTGCATGTTTCTTATGAGACATGCGCTGTCCTAAAAACTTATTTCTCAGGACACCGCACGTCTGTTACGTATGATGGTTTTATTTTCCTTTTTTTCGACGATTGTCGCGTATGAATATGTTAGGTATATCTTCGACGTTGACGTGCTCATCCGCCAGCTCCCGCAGCTTTGCCGATGTCGTGCGCGAGAATGAAGCAATCTCCACTTTGCATCCCTTTGCCCACTTCAGGTAATTGACCAGCGGCACAAAGTCGCCGTCTCCGCTAACAATAACCGCTACATCAAGCGATGGCGCTAGCCGAATCGCGTCCACCGCCAGCCCCACGTCCCAATCCGCTTTCTTCATTCCGCCCGGAAAAATCTGGAGGTCTTTCATTCTCAATTCGATGCCCGCCTTTTCAAGCGCTTCAAAAAACGACGCTTCGTTGAGCGATACGTCGCTTTTAACTACGTATCCGATCGCGCGAATAAGCTGGCGGTTAGCCGCCACGTGTTTTAAAAGCTGGGGAAAATTAACTTTTGCCCCATATAGATTTTTTGCGGAATGATAGAGGTTCTGGATATCCATAAAAACCCCTATGCGCTGATCTTTGTTGGATGACATGTGTTATTTCTTGAGCCCGAGCTTTTTCACCACGGACGCGTACCGCTTCTGATTTTCCTTGGAAAGGTAATCAAGAAGTTTTCTGCGTTTTGAGACCATTTTCAAGAGGCCCCTGCGGGAACTGTTGTCCTTCGGATTTGATTTGAGGTGTTTTGTTAGTTCATCAATCTGCTTTGACAGAAGTCCGATCTGCACGGAAGCCGATCCGGTGTCCGTATCGTGCGCCTCCAGCTCTTTTATTACATTTTGCTTTTTCCGAGTGGTAAGCATGTATACGAACAGTATATATTTTTGCGTATGTCCTGTCAATCTGTCGCACAATAGATTATACTTTTCTGTATGTCAGAACTTGAACGATACATTGAAGATTATTTAGATCATTTGGATATCGAGAAAAACCGATCCCCAAAAACCGTCCAAAACTACCGGAGGTATTTGATGGCGTTTGTACAAGACCAGAAGGCAAAGACATTAAAAGACCTTAACGAAGATACGGTTCGGCGGTTCCGCGTCACACTTGCCCGCAAGCACGCTGCCGCGGGTGATGTGATTAAGAAGAATACCCAAGCATACTACGCCATAGCTCTGCGGAATTTTTTGAAGTATCTGGTCAAGCGCAATATGCCTTTGCGCGTGCTTCCCGATCAGATTGATCTGCCCAAAGTCCCCCAGCGCCAGATAGAAATTATGGAATACAGCGATCTGGAGCGGTTTATGCAGGGGCCGCAGGGCGATTCGCTTCGCGCGCTTCGCGATAAAGCGATTTTAGAAATGCTTTTCTCTACTGGTTTACGCGTTTCAGAATTGTGCTCTCTCTCACGTTATATGGACTTTGGCAGAGGTGAGATTACGGTGCGAGGGAAAGGATCTAAACTACGCATTGTGTTTATATCTGAATCCGCCAAGGTAGCGATAAAAAAATATTTGGAAAAGCGAGGTGATGCGGAGGAGGCGCTATTTATAAGCTTGAGTAAAGCAAAAAATCCCAAGGTCATCGGCCCTATTATCCCTCGCGCAGTACAGAGAATGGTCAGGCACTATGCTAAGAAAGCCGGCATCCTAGGAAAGGTAAGTCCTCATCAGCTTCGACATCAATTTGCCACGGACCTTCTTATGAACGGAGCGGATCTGCGTTCAGTGCAGGAACTTCTGGGTCACTCAAACATCGCCACCACGCAGGTATATACGCACATTACCAACAAACAACTCCGCGAAGTGCACAAGGCATTCCACGGAAAGCGGCACAAGGCATAAAACACCCCGAGCGGGGTGTTTTATGCTCTTAGAAATTATTTTCAAGCGTATTCTGGACAAGCGCGATAATCGAATACGATATGAGCGCTATTGCTATTCCTATGACCGCGTAGAGCAGCTGCGCTTTTGCTTTCGCGACTTTCTCGGGACTTCCTTTGCTGGTAATGAATCCAAATGCCGCAAGCAGTATGAACAGTACCGCCACAATAAATATGATTGTGTAGAACCACTGCACGACTGTCACAAAAAATTGTGTTAGTTCACCAGTTGTACGGGGTCCGATAGGAGTTACGATCGGAGACGGGGACGGGAAATCAATTACCGGGATATCCTGAGCGAACGCGACCTGTGAAAGAAGCGGAAGCGCGAGCATGCACATAAGCGCACTTAATAGTATTTTTTTCATCCCGTTAGAAGTCTGCCTGTATAGGAATGTATTTCCATTTTGGTAGACTTAGTTTAATTATAGAATCTCGTTTCGCTCCGAGTAAATAAAATTTATACGATTTTATTTACCAAGGACTTCTAACGGGATTCATATCTTCCAGTATATCACAGCAACGGCACGATAAGGAGAGCCAGAATCATAATCACTTTGATGAGCGGGTTGATGGCGGGACCGGCGGTGTCTTTGTATGGGTCCCCCACCGTATCGCCGGTCACCGCTGCCTTATGTGCGTCGGATCCTTTGCCTCCAAAGTTGCCATCTTCTATATATTTTTTACCGTTGTCCCACGCTGCTCCTCCCGAGGTCATTGATATCGCAACGAATAATCCCGAGAGAATTACGCCGATGAGCAATCCTCCGAGCGCCTGTGCGGCGATAACCGTGCCCGGAGTAAAGGACGCACCCACATACGGGTTGGTAATTGCGAGGTCTGCTACTAATTTTGTACCGAGTCCAACGACCAATATAAAGAATACGGGAAGAAGCGCCGGGATGATCATTTCTTTGAGCGCGGCTTTGGTTACGATATCCACCGCTTTGCCATAGTCGGGCTTTTGAGTGCCATCCATAATGCCTTTGATTTCCCTGAACTGCCTTCGGATCTCATCCACAATGGCTCCCGCGGCTTTCCCAACGGATTTCATCGCGATGGAACTGAACAGGTACGGTATGCTTGCGCCAATCAATAACCCCACCAGAACAAACGGGTTTGTAATATCGAAAAATCCCCGCAGCGCCGAAAAGTCAGGTAGTTCGAATCGCGTTGCAACTTCCTGCGTAAATCCTGCAAATAGCGCGAGCGCGGCGAGTCCCGCCGATGCGATTGCATAACCTTTTGTGACAGCTTTGGTTGTATTCCCAACAGCATCCAGCGAGTCTGTTACTTTCCGTACCTCTTCAGGCGCATCCGACATTTCCGCTATGCCTCCCGCGTTGTCCGTCACCGGCCCGAATGAATCAATCGCCACAATAATTCCTGCTACTGAAAGCATTGCGGTTGCGGCAAGCGCCACACCATATACATTTGCGAGAATGTAGGACGAGATAATACCCGCCGCAATGATGAGAATCGGCAGAAATGTGGATTCCATTCCGACCGAAAGCCCCATAATAATATTCGTGCCGTGTCCTGATTCAGACGCTTTGGATATGGATTGTACCGGCCGGTATTTTTTTGCGGTGTAGTAGTCGGTTACGAGCACCATAAGCACCGTGACCGCAAGCCCGATAAGGGTCGAGATGTACATGCTCCACAGATTTTCCGGAAAAAATTGCTGTGCCGCAAGATAGAAGAGCCCTGCCGATACGATAACCGACGCTCCGAGCCCCTTGTAGAGAGCATGCATTATGCCTTTTTTCTTGCCGAGCCGCACAAAGAGTGTCCCCACGACCGATGCGACGATCGCGAGGCCGCCGATCACAAGGGGGAAAAACACCTGTTGCCCCGTAAGCAGTGCGGCCCCCAGAAGTAGAGCGGCGGTTAGTGTAACCGCGTATGTTTCAAAAAGATCAGCCGCCATGCCGGCACAGTCCCCCACATTATCACCGACGTTATCCGCGATGACGCCCGGATTGCGAGGATCATCCTCGGGAATCCCTGCTTCAACTTTACCAACCAGGTCTGTTCCGACATCCGCCGCTTTGGTGAATATGCCTCCGCCAAGTCGCGCGAATACCGAAATAAGGCTTGCTCCAAATCCGAAACCAATGAGCGCGGTCGCGTCTTGTCCCGTTAGAAGATAAAAGCCCGCTACACCAAGCAGTCCAAGCGCTACAACCAAAAATCCCGTAACCGATCCCGCGCGAAACGCGACCGACATCGCCTCTCCAAGTCCCGTGTGAGCCGCTTGCGTTGTCTTGCTGTTGGATGTAACCGATACATTCAAGCCGATATAGCCGGCGAGTGCCGACAAAATCCCTCCGAGTAAAAATCCGATTCCAAGTACCCAGTTTTGGAACACGAGCCAGATAATAACAAAAAGCACTATAGCCACGATTGCCACCGTGCGGTATTGCCTATTCAAATAGGCGCGCGCGCCGATTCGAATCGCTTTTGATATTTCCTGCATTTTTTCGGATCCCTTCGGCTGACGCTTGAGCCACAGCATAAGGTATGCAGCATACGCGACCGCGAGCACGACCGGAATAAATATAATGTAGTTTGTGTATTGCATATCATTAAAAAGTACCAACAAATGGTACTTTTCGCAACTCTTATTTTCTTTCCCACTCCGCCCGTTTCTTTCCGCTCCGCATTTCCTCCACCATCGCAAGCTCGTCGTATATGCCGTCCAGAAGCTCGTATTGTTTGCTTTCTTCTAAGCTTACCCACGCGAACTGATCGGTTTCTTCTTCCTGCAACCGCACGTCACCTCCGGCCCAGTCTGCCACACACGAGATGACCAATGACGGCGCTTTATCCTCGTGCATGGTCGCGAGGCTCGTGACGTACTCTATATTTTTAATTTCCAGTCCGACCTCCTCCTTCACTTCTCGTTTCAATACTTGTTCAAGCACGTTGTACCAGTAGAACTCGGTGTCTTTCTTCAGATGGATGTAATCATCGGTTTCCAGCTTCCCTCCGGGCACGGTCCATTTGCCTGGAAATCGTTTTTTATTCGGCGATCTTCGCGTAATGAGATACGCACCGTCTTTGATGATGATACACGTAATCGCCACCTCATGCAGATACTGGTTTTCCATACCCGTATTTTAGCATATTTATCCCTATTAAATGTTTTTTTATGATTAAATGATGCGGTTCTCAGTAGCCCCGTAAAGAAAAGAGCATCAGAATTACTGCGATCGCGGAAATTTTGATGCTTTTATTAAAATAGTCACTTTGATCTTGGTGGGGGAGGTGGGAGTCGTATAATTTTGTGCAGTATTCTTGAATTAGTCCGAACGCATTTCGCCGCCTGCGGCGGCGAGGAAATCCCCCCGCGAAAATTCGGAAAGGCGGCGGAGCCGCACCGCTGACAATTTCAAGTTTTTCTTTGGCGGCCTAATTCTTGAAATCTTAAACGAAAACATTTCTTGATCGAATTTTTCTAACAATAAGGAATATGATCTCAATGAGAATAAACAAACCAAGCACAACTGAAGAAATGGAAGCTGTGGTTTGCCACAAGCGGTGTGACCAAATGAACATCCATTGCAGAATTAGAGCGAGCGGTGCTTGTAGCAGAATCGCGATAATTAAAAACAAAGATAATCGCTTTCTCAAGTTTGGCCATATCTTCACCAAAATCCACGGCCAAAGAATTGCGAGCGCGACAATAGCCACAATGATTACTGCTACTGACCATTTTTGTGTTGTAACGGATCGAAGTTCTTCTTGCTCTTTTATCTGCCATTCTGATTTATGTCGAGCCAGTTCTGATGGATTGCTTGATAATTGTTCAAAAGTGCTTTCTTTAACGCACCATTCATCCCATCTACCCGCCAAGCACCTTGTTGATAGCTGGTATACACCAGTAGAAACTGACTTGTTCAAATTTTGTGATGCAGTAGTAAAAGCACTTTGTAAATTATCGGTGCGCTCCCTAACTACTGGTCTTGTATCACATATATTTCCGGTAAGCCTATGTTCAATTGTAAAACCATCAAGAAAATTACCTTGTTCGTACGCAACAACAAAAATATTTTGCGGAGGTATACAACTTAAAGCATGGACTTCAGTCGTACTCAGGAAAAATACGCTCACGAAAACAGTAATCGGTAGTATGATGCTGAAAACTTTTTTGGCTTTAGTAACTTTCATGATTAAAAAATTTTCTTCCCCCAAAATTAAAATATGGTTCGAGTCGATGTTTTTCTTCGGGTTCTTTTGCGGTTTTGAGCGGTGCGGCTCCGCCGCCTTTCCGAATTTTCGCGGGGGGATTTCCTCGCCGCCGCAG
>Ga0155045_107_pt1 | contig 8337 bp, 11 predicted proteins | sample RifCSPhighO2_01_FD_106013 | JGI IMG/M metagenome (GOLD analysis project Ga0155045, IMG submission 106013) | Candidatus Wolfebacteria bacterium RIFCSPHIGHO2_01_FULL_48_22
CCCCCTCCAAAAAGTTTTCGGATTGAACCTCTCAATCCACGCGCGCGAAGCGCGCGGAAACCCCATTCCCCCCTACGCGGCGCTTCGCGCCGCGCGTATTTCCGGCGGCGAAACCTCTCTTGCTTTGAAACTTGAGCCGAAGGCCGGGATCGAACCGGCGACAACCGCTTTACGAAAGCGGTGCTCTACCAACTGAGCTACTTCGGCATTCTCTACCCCCGTTAGATGGCGGAGCCTATCTAATGGGGAGCTAAGGTGGCGTACTTCGTATCCTACGTTATTCTTTGCATTTTTCCAATTTCCGCGCTTGTCTTAATGCTTATACGCACTACCACGAAAATCGATAATCTCAACGTGGATTTTCTGCTCATGCATATCAATCGAAAAGATGATTCTCTTCTTGCCGGAACGAATGCGGAAAAATCCCTCCCAATCGCTCGAGAGGCGTTTGAGATCAAGAGCAACAATCTCTCCTGAAAATCGCCGCACCGCTTTCGCGAGAAGTTCAGAGACAAACTCGTCAGGCAGATGATTGCGCGACAAAAATCTCTCGGCTTGCCTCGAAAACCCAATCTTCCAATCCATGTTCACAGTTGGGCTCGAATAGAGCGAACTGCGCGACGGGCTGGCTTTTTATAGAGCTTCCTGACATTCACCATCTCGCTCTTTGATACCAAGGAAACAAGTGATGCGCGGATCCGCATTACTTCTGCTTCAATGGCCTCTTGCGCGCTCTTGCGCACTAGCGTTCGTATTTCACGTGTCATTGCTGTAGACATAGAATATACTATAACATATTTTGAGCCGGAAGAGAGAATCGGACTCTCGGCCTCCATCTTACCAAGATGGCGTTCTGCCACTGAACTATTCCGGCGATGGTGCCGATACTAGCACGCAGGCTGTCATTTCTCCATGGTATTACATGGTAAAATCAGCAGCATGAACGACCGACAGCAGTTGGAGAGAAATCCTATCCGCTATCTTGCGAGCAACCTCGGCATTGTCATCGGTCTTGTCCTCATCTGGCGCGGCGTCTGGTATGTGCTTGATGGCATTGACCTCTATCTTTTAAACGGCAGTCATGTCCTTACCGCGGTCGGTGGCATCATTCTCGGCCTTCTTATCCTCTACCTTCCCGACAAAGACCTGAAAGAAATCAGGAAGCTGTAACGGGATAGTCTTTCAGTTTTTCAATAAGAAGCGCAATGCTCTCATCGGTAATATCAGAAGGATGTATATGTGTTGCGGCACAAACATACTTTTCGATCTCTGCGCATGCTTTCTCTGCCTGTGAGATTAATTCTTTGTCATAGGATTTCCCAGCATCGTACTCCTTCCCCTTATAACGTTCCCGCCATTCAGCAAGTCTTCCTTGCAAACTTAGAATACCGCGCGGACCGACACGTAGATCGGCATATTTTGATATGTTCATTTCCAATGAACCTTCTTGCAAAATCCACACAGTCTTAGAGAGCGACATGTTGTCAATGATATTAAGTACATCGCCAGACAGCCCGATCTCGTGCCCAATTGCCATGCCGGCAACATGTTCGTTAGTACCATACATGCGCGCAAAATCTTCCTTGACGTCTCGCCAATATTCGAGCTTCCCCGGCTCTATCAATGAAAGTAACGGGCCATCCTCCGAGAGATCAATTTTCAGGATGTTCCCCATATCATGGAAAAGACCCGTGAGAATAACGGTCTCCGCCCGCACACCCTCGGAGAATTTGTCACAAAGCATCTTCCCCACCGCCGCGACGCGTAGCTGATGAAGCTGCAATAGTGGTGGAATCTTATAGTGCTCGTATATTTCCCGAGGCGTGTGCATAACGCCCCTCCAGTATACGGAGGCGGTATACTTATACAATGCATGAGATATTCCGAAAAGCCGCACATTGGTCAAGCGAGAAACTGGGCTCGCCGTGGGGATTCGGCATCGCCCTCTCCCTTATCGTCATCTGGGCATTGAGCGGCCCCCTGCTCGGGTTCTCCACGACCTGGCAGCTCATTATCAATACGGCGACCACCGTTCTCACCTTCCTCATGGTCTTCCTCATCCAGAACACCCAGAACCGCGACGCGCGCGCCATCCACCTCAAGCTCGACGAGCTCATCCGCGCTGTCCGGCCTGCGCGTAATATGCTTATTGATATCGAGGATATGGGCGACGACGAACTCGCCCTCTTGCAAGAGGAGTTCAAGAAGTTCCGCGATGCCAAGATCGCGGAGATCAAGATAAAAAGGAAACGGTAGATTGGTGTTACAATACGATGCTTCCAGCATCACGAACCAAACCAAGAGCCGTTATGAATCCGAACAAAGCATTGTGGGAGAAGGGCGACTTTACCGAAATCGCCGTCTTCATGCGCCAATCCGGAGAAGCGCTCGTCAAGTCGCTCGGGATAACGTCGCCATTGCGGGTGCTTGATCTCGGGTGCGGAGATGGCACTACGGCGATTCCTTTAGCCTTGTCGGGCGCTGAAGTTGTCGGAATCGACATTGCCAAGAACCTCGTTGACGCCGGAAACAAACGAGCCGCCAAGGCGGGTCTCAACCGACTGACATTTCAAGAGGGAGATGCATGCGACTTGCAAGGAGTCAGCGACCGCTTGTTTGATCTGACTATCTCAATATTCGGCGCCATGTTTGCTTCTAAGCCCTTCGACGTGGCCAAGGAGATGGTCCGGGTCACGAAGCCTGGCGGCCGCATCGTGATGGGCAACTGGATCCCCAATGATCCGACGTCATTTGTGTCGCAGCTGTTGAAGATAAGCGCGGCATTCATGCCTCCGCCTCCGGAAGGATTCGTCAGTCCGATGACGTGGGGTGTGGAAAGTCATGTCATCGAGCGTTTTGGTCAGGCCGGAGTGCCCAAGGAGAAGATTTCCATGGTCAAGGACACATACTCCTTCATATCGCCTGACAAAAGCCCGGCGGAATTCATCGAATTATTGGAACGATTCTATGGCCCGACAATGAACGCCGTCGAAGCGGCTGAGAAGAACGGAAAAATGAAGGAGCTCCACGACCAACTTATGGAGCTAGCGAAAGCGCAGAACACAAGCACTGACGGCGGCACGTTAATACCGGCCACCTTCTTGCGAGTGACTGTCAGCCTTTGAGGATCATGGGAAATGATACCGCGTGGCACAGAGGCCGCGAGGAGTTGCCAACAGACCCATGACCCAGCCCCTTTCGGAGACTATGTGCTGCGCGGTCGAAGGGATTTGAACCCTCGTTCTCCATCGTGACAGGATGGCGCTTTGGACCAGCTAAGCTACGACCGCATTTTTTCCATACAGTGTCTCTATTGCCCGAGTAAACAACTTGTATTTACGACCTAAATAGATGTCACTGTCTGCAAGATTATTATACATAATTCGATATAATGCAACGCTGTCGTGGTGGCTTAAGGTAAGCTCGTTTCCGCGCCTTTTTCTTTTAAGAGACCCGCCTTGCACGCCATAATTACGAAGAAGATTTAGTAGAACCGTAAGAAAACTAAACGTACCGCAAGAAAATACGCTTTGTAGAATGTATCGCTTGTTTTTTCTATCCGCAAACTGCAATTTCTTGAAATATACGCAACCATCTCCGTCAAAATAGCCGCGCAAAAAATGACCAAAGTATTGTGGTGGCACTATCGGCATTTGCAAAGCGAGACTTTTTCTAGAGCACATTCCAAACGAAAGGAGGTCACTGTACATTTCCTTACTTCCCAATTGTATCCGATACCCAACTTTCTGATTCGGATTTTTCCGTATACGGATACTAATTTTATGATTCGACCCCGTCACTTTTCGAATCGCAACAAGTATCTCTTTATCATTGATATGAAATTCAATGAAATGACCGCCCCTTTTGTTTCGGATCATAGAACCGTCTGCTGCAAAGAATCCTAGTACGTAGGCCATTTCCGATGACCATTTCTTGAAGAAATCATGATTGAGCGTTCGTGGTATCGGCATCCCCGTATTATATTCGTGACAGTATATTACTCTAGCCACTAATGTGCATAACTCAATGCCTCTTTTTCAAACCTCGCGCCCGCATGAGGTCTTTAACGACATCGATGCCCGAAACGAGTCCCCACACGCCATTGGTGACCATAAAGGGCAACGCATCAAGATGGTATGCGTACGCGAAGAGCCCCACGGCCGCGAGAAAATTGAAAAGGTCGTACCAGATACTCTCGCTCGGGAGCTTGCCGTACTCATTAGCGATAAAAGCGAAAAGGAGAAGCCCTGCCGAGAGAATGCCGACTATTTCCAAAGGTTCCATGTGTCGGGGGACGGGAACGATCCGTCGACCTGTGGGTTATGACTCCACCGCTCTACCGACTGAGCTACCCCGACGACCAATGCAAAGTAGCATTTCTGACTCGCTATTTCAACGAGTCTTTGATGCTCTCGAAAAACTCCCTGTCCTTCGGATGTGTGAGGAGCGCGGTCACCTGTGGAATAGGAATCCATCGAGCTTCGGGATTTCCAGGATCGACAGGCGCGAGAGTATCTTCGTCCGTCGTAAAGAGGAACATGTGTATCTCTTTGAGCTCGCTCATATCTTCCCCTATACCACTTTTGCCGATGCGATAGCGTTCATACGAGCCGAGTGCGCGCACGAATTCCAATTCCGTAATACCGCTCTCCTCGGCAACTTCCCGCTTCGCGGCTTCGAGTGCGCTCTCTCCCGGATCGATGTGTCCCTTCGGAAGCGACCATGAATCATGCTGCTGATTCACCACGACGACTTCGCCGCGGGCATTGATTATCACTCCGCCGGCGCTTTCGGTCTTCTGCATGCCGCCAGTATGCCATATGTTTCTTGTTGCCCATGCCGGTACCGTACCCCACCGGTCAAGCACCACAAGATTCTTTGGCGTATCAGTAGTATGTCCAAGCGATGCGGGCAGGTATGGGTAAGTTCCAACACATTTTTGGTACTTTCGATAAGTTCTCCTGAGCGAACAGGCGGAGCGGTACCGGACAGAAATGAGACACAAATATTGATACTACATTTTATTCCGCCTCCTGTTGCCGAATGTCGTCTCACGCTTTAGAATGTCCACGCATTGGCAAGAAAGTCACTCTCTACATTTCTGCAACTCCTTGTGGGATCGCGTTTATATGTTCTTTTGCTTTGTCCAGCACTACGTCAGCACCGCCTTCCGCGTCTACGCCAGGAGTAGTTTCGATTGCAATGTCTGGTCGAATACCTACGCCTTCTAATTCTTGACCATCCATTCTTTTAAGAAGCCAGGTCGAGACGAGAAGCTCATATTTCTTCGCTCCTAATGTGAGTGGGGAGACCTGTGGATTGCCAGAACCACCGTGTGTCTTTTGCCCTATCGCTGTAGCCCGACCTGTATCTTTTAGTATCAGGATAAACATCTCATTCGAGCTAAGGCACTTAGGTCCGATGAGTACTACGAGCGGGAGATCAATGAATGGCGCTCTCGGTTCGACTCGGGCTACGCTCTCATCGAGAGCAAGATCAGTCGGCCCTCTTCTTATAAGTATTCGCGCAAAAGGAGTCTCGGTATTTAAAAAATGTCCCGCCACCTTAGAGGCGATACTACTATCCCCTCCGCCATTGTCTCGTACGTCAATAATAATGGCTTTTGCGCCTCGCAATCTCTGCAGCGCTTCTTCTGCGAGATCGCCCACATCTTTACCATCGTCATTCTTCTTTGAAGACCACGCGTCGATTTTCAAATAGCCAATGTTGTTTGGTAACATCTCAGATTGCAGTAATGCTTCCGGTTTAAGCCTTTCCATATCTTGCTCCTCCTCTGATGTACTCATGCCGCTGATTCGCAACTTCGTGTGCGAATTCTTCAAAGAAGACAGCACGACGCGTATCTTTTCGACAAGTACGCTTACTGGCATCGACAACTCTTCCGCACCCAGGGTACGGTCTATATCGGCAACAAAATTCTCCCGCTCCTGTACTGTTCTGAAGGGAAACAGAGAGCACACGTGTTGCTTTACTGAAGTGAGGGCGTCTATGCACTCTTGGCGCGTAAGTAGATCATTTTTTACTTCAATTGAAGTGGTCGGGCCGCTCTCTGTCATTACAAATAGTGTATCACCATACATATGCCCTGCAGACTGCATCAAAAAAGGATCTGCATCGCTTCAATGGCATGTCTTTAGTTTTAGACACAACACAAAAGCCGCGACGAAATGTCGCGGCTTTTGTGTTTGCCGAGCGTTTGATGCGCGGCGGTACCGTACTCTATTTGACGGGGGACGGTACTGGTTCCCGACGTCACAGCTCTGTTGCGGGTACCCAACTTGCACCAGTGCAAGTCTCGTGCCCTTATATTTCGTAATAGCGCCATATTTCTGATGCCGAATTGACAATCGGATATTATCGTATATAATCGCACACATTGGCTATTATATGAATCCTCGATTTAACAAAAGAATACACGTTACGCCAGACATGGTTCAGAAGATCGCCCGCATTGATGAGCTGAAGGGCGTTTGGCGTGGAAGCGCGAAATTGAATCCGCATATTCTCAAACAACTGAAGGCCTCGGTCATCATCACTTCCACTGGTGCATCAACGCGCATTGAAGGCTCGAAGATGAGTGACGAAGAAGTCGCGCGTCTCATTCGCGGACTCAAAACGAAACCGCCAAAAGGCAGAGACGCCGAAGAGGTCGCGGGTTATGCCGATCTTCTTGGTCGTATATTTGATAACTACAAAACCTTCAAGTTCACCGAAGGACAAATTCTACAATTTCACGAGATACTGCTGCACTTCTCTTCAAAAGACCAAACACATAAAGGAAAATACAAATCGTCCGATAATGTCGTGGTCGCACGAAATGATGCGGGTGATGAAGTTGTGCTATTCCGTCCGACGCCGCCCTATCTCGTGAAAAAAGAAATGGACGACGTTCTTGTGTGGACGGCTGATGTACTCGACCGTAAAACGATTCATCCGCTGCTTATTATCGCGAGTTTCGTATTTGAATTTCTCGCGATTCACCCATTCCACGATGGCAATGGGCGACTTTCGCGCGCGCTCACCAACCTCCTTCTCTTGCAGACAGGATACGCATACATTCCGTACGTATCGTTGGAAGAAATTATCGAGAATCGCAAAGACGCATATTACCTCTCGCTTCGCGAAACGCAGCGGCATCACAAAACAGAGCATGAAGACATTGGTGCTTGGATCACGTTCCTTCTCGATGCGTTGCTCGCACAAGCAGAAGCCGCTCGACACCTCATCGAGCGTGACGAGCCCGAACAGAGTCTTTCAGAAAGACAACTCGCCGTTCTGAGGCTCTTCGATGACGGAGCGATACTGTCACCGAAAGACATCGTGCTCGCCCTCAAGACAATGCCTCTTTCGACGATCAAGCAAGCACTCGCACGCCTAGTAAAATTGCAGCTTCTTAAACGCATCGGACTCGGTCGCGCGACGCGGTATCAGAAAATCTGACCTATGTTCTCGCGTGAAGAGCGGGTCGAAATTTTCAGATCCCTCTTCAAGGGGCGCGAGGATGTATTTGCTCGCAGATGGGAGAAATGGAACGGCGGCGTTTCCGGCTATTCGCCTGTGTATGCAAATCAGGATAAAGAATCGTACGTGCCACTCACGACTGATTGGATGGAAAAACACCTCGTTGGCACGACGACACTTGGCGTGTACCCGCTTCAGAAAGACAACACGTCACACTTTATCGTTGCCGATTTTGACGGAGCCAATTGGCAGAACGCCGTCCAAAAATTTCTCGATGTATGCGAGAAGCACGAATTACTCGTTGCGACAGAACGATCGCGTTCCGGTAACGGTGCTCACGTGTGGTGCTTCTTCGACGCGCCCTACCCCGCGAGCAAAAGTAGGTGCGCGTTTCTGTCACTCCTTCGCGAAGCAGGATGTGTCGACCCCTTGGAAAAAAATGAGGGATTCGATCGCCTATTTCCGAATCAGGACTACCTTTCTGGGAAAGGGCTGGGTAATCTTATCGCACTTCCCTTGCAAGGCGAGTCTCGACGAAACGGCAATACAGTTTTCGTCGATCCAAAAAATGATTTCGAGACCATCTCCGACCAGTGGCAATACTTGCACGGCCTGCCGCGCGTAAGCGAAAAACTACTCGATAGTTTGTGCGACCACGAATCTCAGGACGAAGACAAAGTCGTCCAGAAGAGCAAAGGGCGAACGCTCTTTGATAAAACTCTTGTCCTAACACTGGGGAACACCATCGCAATCCCGAAAACGAATTTGCCACCAAATCTTGCCTCATACTTACGCGAGGAGCTCAATATCCTGAATATCGGCTATGTCGTTAAGGAACGTGCGGGACTTCCAACC
>Ga0155045_108_pt1 | contig 7135 bp, 7 predicted proteins | sample RifCSPhighO2_01_FD_106013 | JGI IMG/M metagenome (GOLD analysis project Ga0155045, IMG submission 106013) | Candidatus Wolfebacteria bacterium RIFCSPHIGHO2_01_FULL_48_22
GTCGGGAGTTATATAAAGCTCGACAAAGCGGGCGTCAATTTCAAAGCGCGCTGTCCGTTTCATTCGGAAAAAACAGCGTCGTTTTATGTTTCCCCTGCGCGGGAGACATGGCATTGTTTCGGATGCGGCAAGGGCGGGGATGTTTTTACATTTGTGATGGAGATGGACGGACTCGATTTTCCCGAAGCGCTGAAATTGCTCGCTGATCGCGCTGGAGTTGAGATTCGGCACGAGTCGTCCGGCGAGCGCTCGACGCGGTCGCGCCTGCTTGAACTCCTTGAAGAAGCGGCGCGGTTTTTTCAGGAAAATCTTGAGGGTGAAAAAGAAATTTCAGCGTATCTTACGCGCCGCGGGCTTCATGACGACACCGTCAAAGTATTTCGCATTGGGTATGCGCCCGACGGGTGGCGCGTTCTTTCCGAGCACTTAAAACGAAAAGGATACTCTGATCCGGAAATAGAAAAAGCTGGGCTCACTGTTCAGGGAGGGCGCGGTTCGTATGACCGTTTCCGCTCGCGGATTATTTTCCCGCTCGAGGATTCGCTCGGGCGCGTTGTTGGTTTTGGCGGGCGTATCTATCCGCCTGATGCAAAAAACGAAGAAGGCGCCAAATACATCAATACGCCCCAGACAGCGCTGTATGACAAGTCGCGCTACCTCTATGGGTTCTCACGCGCAAAAAATGGAATCCGCCGAGAGGGGAACGCGGTTGTCGTCGAAGGATATATGGATTGCATTCTTTCACAGCAGGCGGGCGTGGAAAATACCGTTGCGGTTTCGGGGACCGCGCTTACGGAACCGCATCTCGGCATGATCCGGCGCCTTGCCGATGCGCTTGTTTTGGCATTTGATACCGACAAAGCGGGTTTCGAAGCATCACGCCGTTCGGTGGATCTCGCGCATGCACAGGGTTTCAATGTAAAACTTGTCGAGATTGAAGGAGGCAAGGACCCGGCCGATATTGTTCTAAAAAGTCCGGAGACGTGGCAGAAAATGGTTGCGGGTTCCAAAGAAAGCATTGCTTTTTTTCTCAATAAGGCTGTTGGGTCTTCGCTCCCTCAAGATCCGATTGCAAAGAAAAAAATCGGCGACGATGTCCTGCCGATGGTGGCGCGCCTTAAAAATGAGATCGAGCGGGCGCACTGGGTGCGGGAGCTTGCCAAAATTCTTCGCGTGGGCGAAGAGGCGCTGTGGCGCGAGCTCGAGCGGCATGTGTGGACAAAAACCGCGGCATCTCTTCCGGAGAGCGAACTGGCAGCGCCTTCGGCGCCGCCGGAGATGAGCCGCAAGGCGCGCCTTGAAGAGCGTATCGTCGGCCTTTTGCTTCTCGAGCCGCGCCTTTCGGCGCTTGGCGATATTCCCGAGAAAGGAGATACCGCGCTCATGGCCACTGGGGAGCTCTGTGATCGCTTGCGGGCGGGCGGTTTTCATGTTATAAAGGAGGAGTTTTTCGTTTCTCTCCCGGAAGATCTCCGCCGTGAAGCAGAGCGATATCTCTTTGAGGCCGAAGTGGTTTCGGAGATAAGCCCGATTTCGGTGGAGGAAGAGTTTACCGAAATGCTTCGCTCGTGGAAGGAGCTTTCAATAAAAGAAAAACTCGCCGCTCTGCAAGAGGAGATCGAGCGGCTCGAAGCGCTTGGGCGTCGTGAGGAGACACAAGTCCAGATGGAGCGGTTTGGCGAACTCACAAAACATTTAGCGCATATCGGTTCACTACATACGCAAGCCAATGAAAAAAAAGGTAAAAAAGAAAATTTCTAAGCCAAAAGCGCCGAAAAAAAAGGCGGCAAAAAGGGCACGGAAGCCGTCAAAAAAACTCACGGTAGCCGAGAAGAAAAAGAAAGAAGCGGAGATAAAGGCAACGGCGCTTGTTGAGCGCGGCAAGTCGCGCGGTTTTTTGACCTATACTGAAATTCTCAAATCATTCCCAACAATCGAGGAAGATATTTTTATGCTCGAGGATCTCTATACGCGCCTTGGAACTGCGGGCGTGGACGTGCTCGAAACGCAGGAATTTCTTGAAGTAAAAGAAGAAGAGGCAGTTGCAACGACTACCGGCAAGAAGAAAAAAAGAGGTATTGAAAAATTAGATAAAGATTCCTCGCAGGATTCCGTTCAGATGTATCTGAAAGAAATCGGGCGTATCTCGCTCATCAATGCGGAAGAAGAGCGCGAGCTTGCGCGGCGCATCGAGAAAGGGGACGAGGAAGCAAAAAGCAAGCTCACGCAGGCAAACCTTCGTCTTGTCGTATCTATCGCAAAGCGCTATGTCGGGAGATCGTCAAATTTGTCGCTCCTTGATTTGATACAGGAAGGCAATATCGGCCTTTTCCGTGCAGTGGAGAAATTCGATTGGAGGCGCGGGTACAAATTTTCGACGTACGCAACGTGGTGGATTCGCCAGGCGATTACTCGCGCGATTGCCGATCAGGCTCGCACAATCCGCATTCCTGTCCACATGGTTGAGACGATCTCAAAATTCCAGCAGGTGCGCCGGCGCCTCACACAGGATCTCGGCCGTGAGCCACTTTCTGAGGAAATTGCGTCAGAAATGGGGATTGAGGTTGAAAAAGTGCATCATATAATGAAGATTTCACAAGATACGGTTTCGCTCGAGACTCCGGTTGGAGAGGACGACGAGGATTCAACGCTCGGCGAATTTATCGAGGACGACAAGATTCTTTCTCCGTCAGAAGAAACATCGCGCAGAATTCTCCGCGATCACATCCGCGATATTATCCGCGACCTTTTGCCCCGCGAGCAGAAAATTCTAAGGATGCGTTTTGGGCTCGATGACGGGATTACGCATACGCTCGAAGATGTCGGCAAGGAGTTTGGCGTTACGCGCGAGCGTATCCGCCAGATCGAAGCAAAGGCGCTTGAAAAAATCCGCCAGCACGGAAGCGCGCGCAAAATCCAAGGGTACTAGAGTCTATCTCAGAATTTGCTTTTGAGGCAAAGCAAAGGATTTTTTCGGCACAAGTTTAATTACAGCTATTCGCCTATTCGCGCGAATTAGAGATATGTTTCTGGGTCCTAGATAGACTCTAAAAAAGCCTCTCTTGCGAGAGGCCGTGAGGCAGTGACTAAAGCGCGCTCAAATCGAGTTCGATGTTCCGCGCGATTGCGAGTCGGCGCAGGAAATTGAAAGCAAGACGGCTCATTTCTCTGTGGGCATTCTCCCATCTATTGACTGTAGACACCGTGACTCCCATTTGATACGCGAGCTCTTCCTGTGTTATGTCTCCTGCATCAGCTCGGAATTGGCGGAGCATGAGCCTCGTTTTCTCGGGGCTTGGTGTTGCGATATGGGGTAGTGCAACGAAAGGGGGGTTGCTCGGGGAGGCCATTTTGAACTTCCAGCGAATGAAGGTCGATCTTACGCATTTTTGCATAAGCAATGATTGTCAAATAGGCTAGGCCGCTCATCTTTGCGCGCTTTTGTTCCCAGTGATTGACTGTCGATACGGTTACGCAGATTGTGCGTGCGAGCTCCTCTTGGGTCATACCTGTTGCAGTGCGAACGCATTTGACGATAGCGCTAGTGTTGGACGCATCAATATCCATCAGCACACCTCCATCCGAGGAGCAGTATAAAAAAGACAGAGCCCAAAGTCAAGACAAGCTATGCTTAATTATTCGATGGCTTGTTGAACATTGATTTGATTTTTTCTCTCAGGAGCCGTAAAATAGCTTGCATATCAAGTATTCCAGTGTAGCTCAATGGGTGAATGCTCCCCCGGAGCATTCACGGGAAATTTCCGAGCAGAGCGAGGATTAAAAATTTCCCCGACCGCGCCGAGGGGGCGCGGTTTGGTGAGTAGGTCATAATTATCTGATCGTAGCGCTCCGGCGTAGCTCAGCGGTAGAGCAGAGGACTGTTAATCCTTTGGTCGCAGGTTCGAATCCTGCCGCCGGAGCGGTGCGATCACTCAAAATATATCTATCTTTTAAGTAGTTAGTTGTAGGTTCGAATCCTACCCGCGGAGCCAAATTGGATGATACGAGTTCTCCGAGGGGCGAAGCCCCGAGGCGGAGAACTCGTATCATCCAATTTGGCTCCGTACCCTGAACGAAATCCGAACCCATTTTCGGGAAACCCCCGACGAATGAAACCGCCCCGCCGCCGCTCGCTACCGCTCGCCGCCAAGCAAAACATTCTTCGCTTTTTCTGATTTGCGCGCGCCGGATTCTTTCTTCTAAAAGGAAAAGAATGTTTTGCTTGGCTCTGCCCCTCACGGAGCAGGCGGCGGGGCTGGTCTCTATTTTTTGCTCGGGCGCGGCGGAATTCCCCCCACACCCCCCTTCCGCCGCGCCCTCGCTTGAGCTGACGAATTTTTTGGCGGCGGCATTATGAAATCTTGCCCTTGCCCCACCCTCCCAGTGCGCGGACAAGGTTAAGGAACTCCTTAAAATCAATAATCCCATTTTGGGATTATACCACAATAGGATATATGATACAAACAAGTATGAGCAGATCGGTTTACACAAAAGACTACAAGGAAATCATAGAACGCCTAAAGAAGGCGCGTGTTGAAGCTGATTTATCCCAACAAGCGGTAGCCGACAAACTTGGCAAGCCGCAATCCTACATCTCAAAAATCGAGTCCGGCGAAAGACGGCTTGACGTTGCTGAAATGAAAAAATTCGCGGCTATTTACAATAAGACAGCCGACTATTTCTTAAAATAGTATGAAAGTTATAAACACATATTCATTTAAAGGCGGCGAGAAATTTCTTAAAGTAAAACACCCGAAAGAATTGATGGAAGTTTTGACTGCGATAGCTGACCTTGATGCTACAAGCTGTCTCACGAAAGAAAGTGCAGAGAAAACAATGAAAGGAGAGTTGTTGTTTTCGCCGCGTGATATGAACCATCACCTAAAAACCGCCCTACATAAGAAAAGCTGGACAGCAAAGGCGGACGGCAAGAAAAAGGCGTATGCCGAACCTCGTCATGCTTTTGGAGGCGGTCGTTTCCGCGAAATGGATGGAATGAAAAATAAAGTTGGACTGGAAATTCAGTTTGGAAAATACGCATTCATGGGTTACGACATTTTTTCCAAGATGATCATTTTCAAAAATCTTGGCTATATTGAATGCGGTATTGAGGTTGTCCCAGCAGAGGAATTGGTAAAGCAAATGTCTACCGGTGTTTCTTCTTTTGATCAGCTACTCGTTGATTTCCATAACAGAGGCGAGAGTAATATTGATATTCCTGTTTTCGTGATCGGTATTGGCCTAACCGAGCAGGAAAAAGCAAAGGCGCAAAAACTTAGAGACCTTTTCAAAAATAATAAAAAAGAAGCTCTCGCCTCAATTAAGTTGCGGAAATATCGCGGTTCAAAACCCGGACCCAAATAAACTCTCTCTCGCTTTTTTAAATTCGTCCGGCAATTCAGCTAGTTTTACTCCGTTTGTAGGTTGATAAACCGGCGTGCCCATCATTCGGCGTTTAAGAGTGCCGTTAGAGGCTTCTTTAACCCTAACCTCTGCTGTATTCAGATATTCTTTCATAATATCTGCGCCGTATCCTTTACGATTATGGATCACGGCTGCGCAAACCGCACTTCCTACACCAAGATATGGATCAAGTACAATATCTCTTGGATTAGTTATGGACAAAACTAAACGCTCAATAAGTTCAATAGGAAATTGACAAGGGTGTTCAGTTTTTTCTGGGTGATTATTTTTAACATTCGGTATATCCCAAACATCTTCTGGATTTTTACCAAGTGGATTCCCCGATAAAGTTCCGTATTTCTCGTTTTTCTTGAAATTCTTTTTCCCGGGATATTTTTGTGGGATACGAATTGGGTCTAAGTTGAAAGTGTAGTTATCGCCTTTTGTAAACCAAACTATCGTTTCGTGTCGCCCCGAAAATCTTTTCGTACAATGGAGCCCGTGGCCGAAACGCCAGATAATGCGATTTCTTAATTTTAAACCAAGTTTTTTCCCAATTGCGTAAATCAAAGCGTCAAGCGGAAAAACTTCGCCGTCTTTTGCAATATGATTTCCGACTTGCCAACAAATACTGCCGTCATCAGTTAAAATTCTAACGGCTTCTTTTATTGTTTCCTCTTGATCCGCAAGATAACTGTCCAAATCTTTTCTTTTCTCATATTCTTTACCGATGTTGTACGGCGGCGAAGTCACGACAAGTTTTACGGATTTATCAGGTAATTGGCGCATTAAATCAAGTCGGTCGCCATGAAAAAGGACAACATCTGCGTCTTTGGTTGGTTTGTAGGCGATTTTAATCTTTTTTTGTGGAAGTAAAGACGATTGTTTGGCTTCCTCTTTTTTTTCTGTTTGCTCCTGTTTTAGTTCAATTTCCTGATCTTCGGTTTTAAGCACATCCAAAACAATTCCCTGGATTGCAACTGGCACATCTTTTTCAATTATTATTGGTTCTATGCTCTTGTTCGCGGGCTGAAGTCGTATATGTCCTTTTTCTCGGTAAAACTTTTTGAGGGTAGCTTCTTGATTATCAATAAGAGCAACTACTTTCTGTCCGTTTTCTGCGACGTTTTGATATTTAACAAGGACAATATCGCCGTCGTTGATATTTTCATCAATCATACTGTTTCCAACCACACGCAGAGCGTAAACTTCTGACGAACGTGGAATTTTACCTTTCGGAACAGTGATCATTTCCTTGTTTTGAATAGCTTCTATTGGTTGTCCGGCGGCAATCATTCCCAAAAGTGGAATTCTAACCATTGTCTCGCGGCCAAACGCTTCAATCGAGCGCGGCTTGTTTTCTTCTTTAGATAAAAGTCCTAAATCGCGGAGTTTTGAGACATGAAAATGAGCCGTCGAAACGGACGAGAGTTTTAACTTCTTGCGTATCTCGTCAAGAGAGGGGGCATATCCCTTACGCCCCTGATAATCGGTTATAAAATCGAGGGTTTGCCTTTGCCTTTTCGTTACCATAGTGATATTATAGAAAATAAATCGAAAGTGTAAAAGGGCAAGTTATCCACAACCATGCAAGAGCCAGATACAAAAGGAAATGAAAACCGATCAACGGATATTTCCAAGCATAAAAGGGAGGGCAAAACCCTTCTTCCTCCATTTCGGCAACTCCAGATGAGCCCTTCTTCTTGGAAGGACGATAGGATGCCAGAAATGC
>Ga0155045_112_pt1 | contig 6614 bp, 7 predicted proteins | sample RifCSPhighO2_01_FD_106013 | JGI IMG/M metagenome (GOLD analysis project Ga0155045, IMG submission 106013) | Candidatus Wolfebacteria bacterium RIFCSPHIGHO2_01_FULL_48_22
TTCCCACTGATCCCCGCCCCTCAAAAGGCGGGGTGACTATTTTTACCCCGTTAGAAGTAAGACACCGCGAGCATCTGCCGCTCCGACTTGAGTCGGAGCGGACTTCTAACGGGGTTTAGGAGCCGTAAAACTCCAAAAACTTTTCTCTTACTTTCTTAAAATCATTGTTATCAAGCGCCCCAATCCTATTGGTAAGCCGCTTTTTATCGAGCACTCTCGCCTGATTAAGCATAACCAAATTTCTTTCACCATGGATTGTAATTTCTACATACCAGCTCCCCTGTTTTTCCTGCTTCGTGAGGGGCAATCCAAGAAATGAGTTACTGGTAAATTTTCGGAATACTAAAACCGGCCGCGTAAATTTATCCCCCTTTCCAAACATCTCCTCGCCAATGTTCATTCCCAAACTACACCACCAAACATTGCCCTGCTTAAAAACAACCTTGTTCTGTTTGTCCCACAAGGCAACTTTTAATTTGCACCATGCTTGAATAAATTTTATATAATCTGCGATCATATAATTTATGGAGGTTCAATCTCAATAATTCTCAAGTTTGTTCGGAGCTTGTTGGTTGGAAGTCGGAGCGTCACTTCCCCATCAGGTAGAGCTGCTTTACCCCGTTAGAGGCCCGCGCCTCGGATGCGACAGACGTCATCGACGTCTTGGCTCTAACGGGGTGAACTTCATTCGTCAATTATACTACTTCCCCATAAGATATAATTGACGAATCTCCTGCTCCGTAAGGGCTCTATTATATATGCGAACGTCCAATGGGCCGCTGAAGCTGACATGATTTGACAGTGCGCCTTCATGCGAGGTAGCATGGCGCCATATGCAAAAGATTGCCTCAAAAACTAATATTCTCTCGCTGCCACTGCTTCTCCGCGCCGCGAAGCCAAAACTCGCCATCGAGCAGAATCTCGTGCAACTCCTCACCGTGCGGCTCAAGGAACTGCGAATGGCCTGGAACCCCGCAGCTTTCCGTGGTGGGCTCATGAACCCTCGACTTCCTGTGTGGCTACTTGAAAAACTTGAATCACTCATCACCCTAGCTGAGACATCGGACTGGAGATTATCAAAGTCACTCGCAAGCGAACTTGATAACACTATCGAGGATATTGAAACATTCGATCCACCTTTCCAAGCCGCATTGAGGCAAGCATCACGGGACGTGAAAGCAGGCCGCTTCGTAACCCAAGAAGTGCTTGAGCAGCGGTATCGTATTCGGAAACCATCGACTATTATGATGAAAGGAGATGCCGTTCGTATAATCTAACCTGTAATCTATGCAGGCCACAACAAAAACAAAAACTGGCATACGGAAGAGCGCAACTGAACGCGTCGGCTCTGCATTGCTTTCCCAGGCGCTCACGCTCTGGAAACGACGAGTGGGGAAAAAATTGACCGGTTGGGACGAAGTCAGAACGCTCCGCAGTTGGCGAAGTCGCCTCATGTGATAGGAGTCTCGAATAGCATGATCATCCTTGACGCATCGGTCATCATCAAATGGTTTAAACCAGATGAAGAGTCCGCCGAAGCAAACCGTTTGCTCGCCGAACACCTCGCCGGGCGCGATACTATCTTCGTACCAATCCTGCTTCTCTACGAATTCACAAATGCACTCGTGTTTTCTAGACGTCTCACGAGCGGAGAAATCACCCGCGCCGTCACGATTCTCTTGGAAATGCGCCTGACCTACGTGACCCCCGATAAAGAACTCTTGGAAGAAGCCATTGGCATCAGTATACGATCCGGACTTTCTCTGTATGACGCATCGTATCTTGCGCTGGCGGCGAAGTTCGGGTGTAGATTGGTAACCGCGGATCGAAAACTCTATCAGCGCGAGAAAGCCACGGGAAGAATTGTGCTTCTCTGAACACCGTCCAGCAACTATCTTAAGAGCCGTCCTGTGGCGGCTTTTTGGTTCGCTCCCTGATTCATAATGTCGCAACTTACTTTCCCATCAGATACAACTGCTTCACCTCCTGCTCCGACAGAGCGCGGTTGTAGATGCGGACGTCGTCGATGAGGCCGGGGAAATAGTTACTTGGTGTCATGGTGGTTCCGATATTGACTGCATTAGTACCTGTCAAAGCTCCGCTAGTACCATTTGTCGTGTCGGCAGCACCTACTTGAACGCCATTAACGTATATGCGGGGAACGGTAGAGGCAGAGCAAGCCAAACTTCTATCGTATGTGACAACAATGTGGTACCAATTATTAAGCGATACGGCGCCAGCGGCTGTGGCTGATTTGCATATACCTGATGTCCATATATAAGAAAATTCAACTCCGGGCGGGGTACCCAATATATAAAATAGAGTATGCGCGGTCGTGCCAATTCCTGTGCTTATTACTTGACTGGGCGCACTCCCTGTTCTGTAAATCCAAGCCGAGTAAGTAAGCTGTGCATTGTCAACGCTATTTGCGGAAGATACTGCCACATAATCATCCACCCCGCCAAAACTTAACGCTTGGCCGATTTTGCCGATGGCGCGGGTGGGACCGTTGGTGAGCGTGCCGTTGTTGTTATTCCCGCTTCGGTCGTAGGCGGTGTTGCCGTTCATATCGCCGCCATTGAAGCTCCAAAGACCAACGAGCCCGTCTTTGAGCCGGTTGTTTTGGGAGGAGTTGATGGCGGCGGCTCCTGATTGGTAAAGGGCTTTGATTTCACTCGCCGACAGCGCGCGGTTGTATATGCGGACGTCGTCGATTTTAGATTGAAGAAAATCATCAGGTCCGCTGTCTACAATTGCTCCAATCGTTGACGTATTTAGAGTAAAAACTCCGGACCTGGTGTAGTTAAAGTTGGAAGCGTCTCGTACCCCATCAATATACAAAGCGGCTGTGCCATTAGCGTCAGTCCAAGCAATGTGGTGCCACGTGTCATTAAACACTATTGTTGTGGAATAAACGGCTAAAACCGCTACGGCAGCGTCGTTTCTTATGACGACACGCAATTGATTAGGACTTGCGCCTGGCCAGCTGGCCAAGCGCAAGTAGGCACTTCCCGATGTAACCGCTTCGGCGTATATGCTTTTAATATTCCCGGTCGCCTGTGCAGGAGATTTCATCCAAAAAGAAATGGAGTAGCTGGTGTTGTTCTGGTAGATTGGTTGGTTAACTTGAACATAATCATCCACCCCGTCAAAACTCAACGCCTGACCGATTTTGCCGATGGCGCGGGTGGGGCCGTTGGTGAGCGTGCCGTTGTTGTTATTCCCGCTTCGGTCGTAGGCGGTGTTGCCGTTCATGTCGCCACCATTGAAACTCCAGAGACCCACAAGTCCGTCTTTGAGCCGATTGTTTTGGGAGGAGTTGATGGCCACGGCTCCTGATTGGTAAAGCGCTTTCACCTCCGCAGCCGACAGCGCGCGGTTGTAGATACGGACGTCGTCAATCGCGCCGTTAAATGTCAAATTAGGCGGAGCACTCCAACAAGGGTTCAAGGCAGTCTGGTTTCGGCAGCCAATTTCCACCGGAGACCCTGCGTCGTCTTGCGACGAAGGTATGGCGCCACCCACAAGCGTACCGTTATCGATGGACCCATTTAGATACACATCCAGCGTCAATGCGGAAGCGTCGTACACGCCAGTCGCGTGATACCAAGTGTTAAGCGAAAGAGTTTTTGATCCGCAGCGCTGATGCGAGGTGCCACCACTGCTAATATGAATAGCTATAGTTCGCGGCCCGCAGTCGACAGTCGTCTTCAGCTGCCATCCCCTCGCGGTATCCCCATAATATTTTGTCACAATATCATTGTCGTCTCCTCCGTTGGCAGTAATCTTGAACCACGCACTTAGAGTCATACTCCCAGTTAGTTGCGTGGCAGTCGAACTCCCGACATCCACATAATCATCCACCCCGTCAAAATTAATCGCCCCTCCCCTCTTCCCTTGATTCGTCCAGCCGCTCGTTGATGTCGGGGGGAAAGCCATGCCCGTGAGCGTGCCGTTATTCCCATTTCCCGAATAATCCCCCGCAATCGTGCTGGTTGCTTCGTTCATGGGCCAGTAGCCCACCAGACCCAGGTTGTTGGGGGGACGGATGAGAGTGGCAGCATCTGCTGTGCTGCTCAAAATTCCAAAAAACAAACCACAAATCACAATGGCTGGTATCAAGTATCCAGTATTGTGTATTAAGCGAGATATGGAATTTGTGGTTTGCGGTTTCATAGATGTGAGGTGTGGATAGCGGCTACTTGACATACTATATGGGATTGCTACAATGGAGCTACAAATGGCTTCGGCCTCGCCCCGCTTCATTGCGGGGAGAACGAAAGAACGTCAAAGCAATGCTTTGGCGCTTTTTCTTATAGTTTCGAACACTATCGCATCAAGGACTGCGACCTTATTCACGAGACGCTTCGTATCGATCAAGCGGAGCTGCGAGATAATAACTGACGCTTGCTGACCATCTACATTGCCGATGGCGACATGATAGGGGTTCTTCTTGGTAGACGTCGTCAGCGGTACAATGAGGCAAACTTGCTTGCTGAATCCCCGCATAATGAGGACCGGACGCTGACTTTCTTTTCCAGTCCCATCCTGCTCAAACCCGACATTCACTCCCAACGAACACCACCAGATCTCGCGAGCACAATACAGCTTACCCATACCTTGCCCATGCACCTTTTTCTTTTCATCATTCCACGTGTCAAAATCTTTGTTCATACGTTTACCTTATTATGGCCTGAATAACTGCAGTATCGCAATGAGTACGTTACTATTCCTGCCAAAATTGATCGCTCCTCCCCGCTTGCCCTGTTAAAGGCCGCGCCTCTAACGGGGCTTCCCTTGATTCGTCCAGCCGCTGGTGGCGGTCGGGGGAGAGGCCATGCCGGTTAAAGTTCCATTATTCCCCTTCCCCGAAAAGTCCCCCGCTATCGTGCTGGTGCCCTCGTTCATGGGCCAGTAGCCAACGAGACCGAGGTTGTTGGGGGGACGGCTCAACACTGCCGCGTCAGCAGTGTTGAAAATGGAAAATGTAAATATCAAAATGCAAAATGACAATCCAAAATGATAAAATCGCTTGGAATCCGGCGCGTTGAACTTTTGGCTGCCTGTGGATAGATTGGTTGACATACTATGTGAGGTTGCTATAGTGATCCTGACGAACCTCTCCCCCGCTTGCGGGGGGGATTTTTATTCTACCAATTCAATATCCCGCTTCAGCTTTTTTAAGTTTACGTACTTTGCTCGATCGAGCAGTTCTTTCGAAATATGACCCTTCACCGACATCATAATAACTCGCTTCTGGTGAGACTTCACTCGATCAATGACGGGCGCGAAGTCACTGTCTCCTGACAGTAGAACGGCAGTATCATAAGCGTTAAGATGATCGAGCATATCCATTGTCAGCTCCACGTCAAAATTTCCTTTCCACTGATACACGCCCTCCGCAATGCGAATCTGCTTGACGGGCTTCGTCCGTACGATGAATCCATTTGAGGTAAGCATACGGACAAATTTTTCTTGATTGGGTCTTTTAGCATCAGTGGCGGTGTAGATAAAAATCTTGCCAAGGTCGCACTCGCTCTCAAAATAGCGGCGCAACCTCTCGTATGAAATGCGCCATTTCAAAGTGCGCTGCGAATAAAAGATATTCGCGGCATCAATGAATACATACACTTTGCCTGCAACAAATTGGCCGATCATATTATTATTATTATACCGTGCGGTCTATTGTTTCATACCCTGATTCGGGGCTCTCTATTAACTGTGCATAAAAGCGCTTGACATACTATATACGATTGCTATCATAAGGGTACAAGTGCCTTCGGGCTCGCCCCCGCAAGGGGGCAAACAGCGAAAGTCGTCAGAGTATGTCTTTGACGGCTTTTCGTATGCTTTCAAATGCGTCACGCTCGATATAGCCGATTTTGCGCACAAGACGTTTTGTATCGATGACCCTGATTTGAGAAAGCAACGCCCTTGCTTCTTGTCCCTCCACAAGTCCAACCGCTGGGCGCAGTCGATGGCGACGAGTTGATGTTGTCAGCGGAATTACAAGACACGTTTGCCCGCTCAAGCCTTTTAGTATGAGTACCGGCCTTCGGTATTCGTCTCCCGTACCATCCTGCTCGAATCCAACATTCGCGCCAAGCGCGCACCACCATACTTCGCGCGCATGATAGAGCTTTACAGTTTCATTATGGTGTATCGCTTTTTTTACTTCGTTCCACTGGTCAAAATCTTTGTTCATACTCTCATGTTATCATAAATAAATCTTAAATCATACCGCATTGCTTCCCTTTATTCGTCCGGCCGCTCGAAGCATTTGGTGGAAACGCCATACTGGTCAGCACTCCATTATTCCCCTTCCCCGAAAAGTCCCCGGCTATCGTGCTCGTTCCTTCGTTCATGGACCAGTAGCCCACCAGGCCGAGGTTATTGGGGGGACGTATTAAGACAGCGGCATCTGCATTTACCGCAACCAGGAAAAAAGAGAGAATATGATGAGGAAAAGAGTTTTCATACAAGTACATATCATGTATTAAGTTATACAGTATGAGGTACTTGACCCTTGACGCTGCGGCGCGCATAGATATAATGATGCTATGGAAAAAGCGTCTCTCACCATTATCAACGACAAGAATATACGCGGGATCCTC
>Ga0155045_110_pt1 | contig 6499 bp, 7 predicted proteins | sample RifCSPhighO2_01_FD_106013 | JGI IMG/M metagenome (GOLD analysis project Ga0155045, IMG submission 106013) | Candidatus Wolfebacteria bacterium RIFCSPHIGHO2_01_FULL_48_22
GAGCCACGTCCCCGATTTCGTGAAAAAGATCCGCATAGACCAGACGCTTGACCTCGCCGAGCTCTAAAAATGTGGATGCTCGTAGAGGATGTTCGCAAGCGGAGCGTGAGTGCACCCTTTACCCGGGAGCACCCTCTCTAGCGGCTCAAATCAGGGACCTCCTCCGAGGCCAGGACGCGCTCCGCGATGCGGCGTGATATGCGATTGTGAGGTTGCCCCATCACTTTAGACGGCTGCTCTTGCAGCACAAGACGGAGAATCTTGCCGGGGGCGGCAAGTTGAGTTCTATTCGGCCTTCTTCTCGACTGAACGAACAGTCCACACGAGCAGGGTGCCGGCTCCCACCAGGATGGCTATGCCCAGCCATTGATTCTTCATCTCACCCACCGACGCTATCAGCTGGAACCATGCCACCAAGAACTGCAACAATGCCACGAGTACCAGGATAAGCGAGAAGCGTTCTGTTCTCGCGTTCGCTTTCTTCGTCGTCTCGTTCAGTTTCTTGACCTCATCTCTGAGGTCTCGGACTGCCTGATTATCGGGAGATTCTGGGACGTAATGTACCGGGGCCATAGATCGCTAGTTCGGACCCTACCAACCGAAGAAACGGAGAATTCCGCGCCAGAAGCCAGTGCTCCTACTTTCGGATTGTCCCTTGGCTACTTCTTTTGTTTCCGACGCGACAGTTGCCATGTTGTTCTGGCCGTTCTTGTTGTAGGTAGGCCACGGCTCAGTCGTGCCGGTCCCTCCTTCTCTGAAATGACTCCTGATTGGCTCCTTGGGTTGTGGGAGCGCCTTCGCGTTGTGGCAGTGATACTCCCCATACTCGAGACCCCAGGATGGACAGTTGGTTCTGCAGGTGTGACAGCCATAACTATCGGTCCTGCCTGGATGCGCGAAAACAAGGAACGGGACGATCCCTAGCGTAGCGAGGATGATTCCCAATAATCGAATTCGCAGCATCGTGTCGGGCCGCACTCTCTTCTCACAAATTGAATCGCCTAGCTATTCGGTGCCAAATAAACGCCGTAAGAATCGCTGCTGTTGTACTCAAGCCCAAAATCGTCGCGTCTTGTTTGGTGCACCCAAAACCGCATTCGAGTGGGAGGATTGCGCTCAGAAGAAACCAGTAGAAGAGCCAGAGAACCAGGAGCAGTCCAAGCAACGGCAGATGTTTCTTCGTTCGATTCCACATGCTAGGAGTTTCCTTAATTCTTAGTTGCGAATGCTTTTGGCGTCAAGGCCGACCGGCACGCGTAAGTCACGCAGGCCAGAGTAGGAAATCTTGCCGAAGGTGGCGAGGTTATCGGGCCCACTCCAAGAACGAAGCCTTATCTTTCGGATCAAGATGCTCAACAGCATCGAGTGCCGCTTGCGCACCCTCGCTTTTGCTAAACGCCTCACGAAGTCGCTCTTTGTACCGAACGAAGAACCACGCCAAGAAAGCGAGGCATATGCCGGGCGTTTCTCCGGTAAGTTCCTGGTACAAAGTCACCGCATCGAGAATGTTGGCAATGTTCACGTCGGCGCTAAAAACAAGAGTACCATCAGGATCTCTGTCGGCATGCTTAAAGAAATTCCTCGGTCGAGCAACGACTTCCCGCACTACCTTTTGAAGGTGCGGATCAACATTCGCGATGGCCTCTTCCATGAGTCCCCGCACGCCCCGCTGAGATCCGAGATCCTGCAATATGCCCCGAGCCGCATTGGTCAGTGTGTGAATTGAAACTGGATCCCCATCCGTTAAGAAGATCCTGATTGCTGTTTCCAGCTGACTCCGTGCCGCTTCAATTTTGGTTATGGGTAAGGACATCGCCCGGCACGGAAAGACTCCGATTTCAGACCAAGGGCGCTACCCTCCGTGAGAGGTCCTTGAGCTTCTCGATGTCTCGACCCAGGATGGTTGTCGCACAACTCAAACAGTAGTGAAGCCAGCTTCGGCCATTGCGAACTTTTAGTCGCCTCTCGCCCTTAGCGATGCGGTGCTTTGCGTTGCGACGGCAATTATGGGCTCTCTGCGCCTCATCTACTTCCGTATGAACAACCAGTGATTTAATCCCTGCCATTAAGGGCTTCTTCTATAGCCCGCTCGACGAGCACGGGGAACTCCTTCTCGATTTTATCGAGCTCCTCCTTATTGAACTCGTGGCGCTTTCCGCCCGGCCTTCCAACTGCCTCGTTAACGTGCCGATGGATGGCCGTAACCAAAGTGACGTAGTTTGTCCTACCAAGACGCTTCCGATCAAGATCCCGACCTCCAGGATTTAACTTCCGCTCTCCCAGAACTTTCCCGGCCTCTGTTTTAATGCGCGTATCAAGGGCCTGACGCCTTGCCTGACGCTGGCGGACCTTTGTAACGGACACTGGCTTCAATTCCTCAAAGGCGTCCTTCACCTCGTCGGACGTATAGCCTCGATCCTTAAGCAACTTAAGGGCCACGAGCGCTTCTACGTCATCCTTTATGAGCGGGATTTCCTCGATTTGAACCCCGCTTTGGCTCCTTACCTCGACAGGATTCTCAATCTGAACGCCACCAGGTTCTGGTTCCACCTCAAGCTCCTCCGCAGAATCAAACTCCAGTTCATCCAGGGGAAGAAGCCGATCGAAGTATTCTTGGTCCGCACCGCTATAATTTTGAAAGTCCCCCCAACGACGTGCCACGTTCGCACCGGCATGGAAGACAACCACGCCTTGATTTAGGAGATGGCCCGGCGCGTTCTGCTCAATGACGCGCATGATCCGCCCCACAAACTGGACGAAGGGCGACAGGTTGCTGAACACGCTAAATACGGCCGCGACCGCCAGATACCGGTGGTCGAAGCCCTCTCCGAGCTTTCTCACCTGCACGATAACGTCGAGTTCGTGGTTCTCTAGCTTCTTGAGTACCCGCTTGTTCGCGGCAGCGTCCTCGCGGGAGTGCACAAAGTCCGTCCTCAGTCCTCTCGTTTCATACGCAGCCACTATCTGCCTACAATGCTCGTAGTTTAAGGCAGAAGCGATGATCTTGAGTCGGTTCTCACCCGTTGCTTTCCTCAGCTTGTTCAGTTCGCGTATTGAGGCATCAACAATTGTGTTCAGCGTTTCCTCGGAAGTAACGATGCTTCGGCGAAAGTCTGCATCCTCCTCACCAAGGCGACGCACTTCGTCGAGGCTGACGTTCACCTCTACCCCATCCTCGCGGCGAACATAGCGCAAGCTCCTGGGGTTTAGCACGACTGCCTTGAGTCGCTTCACATAACCCTCTTGGATAGCGCGGAAAACCGGGTATGAGTAGATAATGCGACCAGCCATCAACTGACCGTCGGCGCGTAACGGGGTAGCACTAAAGTTCACTATTCTGGCGTTCGGAAACTTTGCCTTGAGAAGCTCCCAGCTTTCCGCGACGTTGTGGTGGCCTTCGTCAAACAATATTAGATCAAAGAAATCCTCAGGCATCTCCTGGAGCCAGCGATTATCCGCGCCCCGAAGCTGTTGGATGTTGGTAATGACCACATGGGCTTCGGTGAGGTCGTCCAAATTCGTAGTTAAGCCACGAATCTCGGCTGGTTCGGGATAGGGGCCATCCGACAGAGCACCGGATTGCAGATAAAACATCCCCTCGTGAGCAGGATCAAAATCCTTACTAAGCTGCTCAGCGATTGTTAGCCCGGGAGCCACCACCAGCGCCCGCTTTGCTTTAAAGGCAAATGGTGCCAAGGCAATACAACCGGATTTGCCGCAGCCGACGGGAAGAATGATTCCGACTTCCCGAACCGCTTCACCGCTCCCGGCAAATCTGGCTAGTTCAGCGTAGGCTTCACGCTGCGGGGTACGAACTTTGTCGTTGCCGCCTACAGCTGGCTGCCGCGTTTGAAATGGGTTTTCAGGCATGGCGCAAGAGTATAGTTTTGCGAGGATATTTTAGCTCATTCACCGATAAGTTCAAGCCGCCCAATCAACACGTTCCCATAGAGAGTTCGATTTCTCCTTAGGACTCTCCCTCGCTCGAACTCGAGGCATCAAAAATCCCCCGTAGAATCGGGGGATTTTTGAGGTCGTCGCGCTTTTCTCGTTTGGTGGGATATTCTAAACTTTGCGCGAAACCATTTTGAGGGAAACTGACCCGCCTCCGCTTCGCTTCGGCGGAACGCTCGGGCGCGGCGGAATTCCCCCCCACCCCCTTCCGCCGCGCCCTCGCGGAGAGCCAAAAACTTTTTCGCCGCCAATTCTTATAATCATTCCGTTTTTCGCGCTCTGCGATAGACAACAAAAGCGGCGATAACAAATATCCAGCCGAGAACAACCGAAATATCGTTTGAAATATCAATACCACCCGAAGCCAAACCGGCACCAGTTTTGTCGCCAAGTATCCAAATACCTACACCAATAGCAAACAATACAATCGCTTTGGGTGCTGGAGCGGAAAAACTACTGGTCTCCAACCACGAAACACCAAGATAACCCACAGAAACTAAGCCGAGTATCATAAACGCCCAGTATCCAAAAGAACCTTCAGGGAAATTGTATGTTAGGTAAAAAGACAAAAACGGTGTCCCGAGAACGACTGATAATCGAACCCAAATATTTTCTCCGCTGATTCTGTCTATAATATTTTCCATACTGCCGATAATGGAAAATTTCTGTTTAGAAAGTTTGACCGCAATAAAATCAGTTACGTATAGGACTATTCCGAGAATGATTGAGTAGATAAGAATCATAGTTTTATTCTCGCAAGTAACCACTCCGCATTTTTAATCATTGGAGCAATCATTTTTTGTTGTGCCTCCCATTCTTCTTCGCTAACCGCGCCAGTATTTTTCAACGCCCTCTGTTTTTCTACAGCCTCTAAAGATTTAGTGAGGCAAACAACAGCTTCTTGTTTTTTATCCGCGAAAAAGTATGCGCTTCCAAGCTCGGAATATAAATTGTGCTCCGATATGTTGCGAAGAGTAGCATCTACGGCTTCTAGATATTTTTTCGCGGATTCTAAAATAGTAATAGCTTCTTTGTAATTCCCAGTGTGAGCATACGCGCCACCAAGGGAAATAAGGGTGAAGGGGCGATTTGGTTCAAATTTCAGTGCTTCCGTGAAGTCTGCTATCGCTAAGTCAAAACGCCGACGCATTGAGTGATTATTGCCTCTCATCGTTAACCAACCCGCCTTTGCCTGATTTATTTTTTCCGCTTCAACAAATTGACGTCCTATTTCAGCAAACGCCGCAATCTTTTCAGATTCATAATCTTTTCCTAAAATTTTAGATAAAAATCCCATAATTTGTAAATTATTTCTTAAATATCCCAATTATTGTGGTATTGCTCAAATACATTAAACTGTGGCTTATCAAATGCTCTTATAGGATTGTCCACATGCGCCCGACCTGCGCGGCCTGGAGCAATTAGCCATTCTTGATGACGCTTTGCGATCCATTTCGCAAACAAGTTTTTCGGAATTAAAAAATAATCTGGTTTTTCATCTTTGCCCTTCAAATCAACGAACGCTATATAAAAATTATCGCCGGGCACTAGCGTCTCTATTCCTTTATTCAAAATCCATCCTTGCCTATTTCCGATTGACCTTGTTTTAACTTGTATATTCAGAGTTCTATGTCCGTCAGGAGTGGTGGCAATCACATCAATATTTGGGGTATTTTTTATTGTCATAGCGGCAATCCATCCGCGTCTTGAAAGTTCTGCTGCAACAAAATATTCTCCAGCCACTCCAATAATATTGTAGGCGGTTCTACGATTTTCTTCTTTATCCAAAATTTCACTGTCTTTGTTTTTGGACATAATTTTCATTTCAATAACTCATTAACCGAAACCCCCAAGCGCACCGTCCATTTTTCTGTTAATTCTGTTTAGTGGACCTAGGGAGAATCGAACTCCCGCCTGCGCAATGCGAATGCGCCGTAATGCCACTTTACTATAGGCCCAGGCCCGAAAACCAAATGGATTCTACGGTTTGTAGTAGTAGATGTCCAGAATCAGAAGCACGAGCCAGCCGATCAAAAGCACGTACCAGCCAACGAGCTCGATCACGCGGCCGCGGCGCTCCCAGGAGATGGTGAAGTTTTCGGACGCGATGGAGTAGACGTCCTCCAAGGCGTCGAGCTTGTCCTTCACCGCGCGGCGCCATTCCTCGAGCTTGAACTTCTTGGCCACGATGTCGTAGAGCCGCGCCGAGTACCAGTCGCCGATAAGCTTGATCTCGCGCTCGAGCGCCTGGAACTCCGAGATGGAGGTCGCGCGCACCACGATGGTTTCCTTAAGCGCCTGGCTGATCTCCCCCGCCTTGAAGAGGAACTTGGTGCGCACGGGTGCCTGCGCGATGAGCTTCGCCATGCGCTGGAGGCGCTCGTCGAGCTGTTTGTCGAGCAGGCGGTAGCACACGAGCTGGAGGTTGGCAAGCTGGAGGAGTTCCACGGTTGATTCGATATCGCCCTCGGGGTCGAAGATGAAGGCGCCGTCCCAGTCCACGATGACGAGGTCGTTCTTCGCGTACTTGAGCTGGAGCGAGAGC
>Ga0155045_118_pt1 | contig 5900 bp, 5 predicted proteins | sample RifCSPhighO2_01_FD_106013 | JGI IMG/M metagenome (GOLD analysis project Ga0155045, IMG submission 106013) | Candidatus Wolfebacteria bacterium RIFCSPHIGHO2_01_FULL_48_22
CGAATCGGAGCCGGTACATAAAATTGCCGACACTCTCAGAAAGGGTGACCTGCCAACTGCGGAGCAGAAAAACATGGTTTTCAAGGGCACGCATATTCTTGCGGGAAACGGCAAAGCAATTGTGGTAGCAACGGGCATTGAGACGGTAATTGGAAAAATTTCAAGGGAGATCGCGGCAATTGATACCGAAATTCCTCTCAAGACGAACATCCGTTATCTTTCACGGCTGATTATTATCACTGCCGCAAGTATCAGCACTTCGTTGTTTTTACTTGGCATTGTTTCAGGGAAATCGGTAAAAGAAATGTTCACGACGGTGGTTTCGCTTTCGGTCTCAATTATTCCCGAAGGGCTTCCAATTGTGATGACGCTCGTTTTAGCAACGGGAGTATGGAGGATGTCAAAGCGTAATGCCTTGGTAAAAAAACTTCAGGCCGTGGAAGCATTGGGACAAACCCGCATTATCGCGGTTGATAAAACAGGCACCATTACCAAAAATGAAATGGTAATCCAGAAAGTATATGTAGACGGAAAATTTTTTGAAGTTGGGGGCGTCGGCTATGAACCGAAAGGAGAAATCCAATTAAACGGAAATGTGATTGATTCTGTTAATCACCCAGAGCTTCTTTTCGCGGGAAAAATTGGGGCTTTTTGCGCCAATGCCCGCGTGCTTTTTTCAGAAGAAGAAAAAATTTGGCGCGTTGCCGGCGACCCGACCGAAGCGGCGATGTTGGTGCTTTCCAGTAAACTCGGCTTTCACAAAGATGATTTGGAGCAAGAATCGTCGCTTGTTAGCGAAATTCCGTTTGATTATAAACTTAAATATCACGCGACAATTCACCAAGTTGACGGTAAAAAGTTTTTAGCCGTTGTCGGCGCGCCGGAGATAATTCTCGGTCTTTCGCAGAAGGTATGGCATAGCGGTAAAAGTCATCATATATCAAAAGAAGAGAAGCAAGAATTAGAATCTGTTTTTCTTTCTATGTCGCGGGAGGGGTTGAGGGTTGTCGCGTTAGCTGAAACCAGCGACGCGCCGGAAATACTCGCGCCCGAAGAGATAAAATCACTTACCTTTGTGGGATTTTGGGGCATGAAAGACGCGCTGCGACCAGAAGTGGCGGAAGCTATGCAAAAAGCGGTCTCTGCCGGCATCCGAGTGGTGATGATCACGGGGGATCATAAAGTTACGGCGCAAGTAATCGCCAAAGAAGCCGGCATTTATCAAGACGGGGATACCATTCTTACGGGGCAAGATATTGACGCTTTTTCCGATGCCGAGCTTTCCCTAAAATTGGCCGAAACTTCGGTATTTGCGCGAGTAACGCCGGAACACAAATTAAGAATTATAAAAGCATACAAGGCGCACGGGGAAATTGTTGCCATGACCGGAGACGGCGTCAATGACGCCCCCTCGCTTGTCGCCGCAGACCTTGGCGTGGCCATGGGGCGTATTGGCACCGAGGTGGCAAAAGAGGCCTCGGATATCGTGCTTCTGGATGATAATTTCGGGAGTATCGTATCAGCCGTGGAAGAAGGAAGGAGCATTTATAAAACAATCAAAAAAGTGATCCTCTATCTTTTCTCCACAAGCTGGGGAGAAGCATTGACAATCACTGGCGCGCTTCTTTTAGGTTACCCTCTCCCTCTCTTGCCGGCGCAAATTATTTGGTTGAATTTTGTCACCGACGGTTTCCTTGATGTGGCGCTGGCCATGGAGCCAAAAGAAGAAGGATTGTTGCGCGGCAACTTCGAGCGGCCTAAAAAATACCTGGTCGACAAACTTATGGCGCAGAGAATGTTTGTCATGGCTATACCCATGATGATCGGAACACTGTTTCTTTTCAAAAGATATTTTGAAAATGATCTTGCCAAGGCTTGGACAATTTCACTCACCACGCTTGCGGTGTTCCAATGGTTCAATGCTTGGAATTGTCGGCATGAATCAAAATCCATTTTCCAGATGAATCCTTTTTCCAATAAATTCTTGGTGGGCGCAACACTTATCATTATTTTATTGCAACTTTTGGTAATTTATAACCCGCTTATGCAGAAGTTTTTACGCACCACGCCGCTTGAGCTCTCGGAGTGGCTCGTTATTATTCCGATTGCCGCTTCTATTGTTCTTGTTGAGGAAATAAGAAAATTCCTTTTCCGGAGGAAAATGGCAATATGAATATAAAAATCAGGATCAAAAAAATAATCGGCATTCTTGTAATCGTTATTGGTTTGCTGGCTCTGGTTACGCCTTTTACGCCAGGCTCGTGGCTGATTTTTGTTGGTCTGGAGCTTTTTGGGTTTAGAATGTTATTTTGGGATAAAATAAAACCGTGGTTTTAAAAACATGACCCTGGGCAAACAAAGAAAAGTTGAAAAAAGTCGCAGGAAAGCTGTCTCTTGACTGGAATAAATCAATGCACGGCAGTGTAGAAACCGCCTATCAGGCATATTACAGTGTCTCTGAAGAAGAAATTGATGGATGGGAAAGTATTACATTTATTCCTGTACCAGATTGGGTTGGATCAAGTTGAAAGTTTTGTGCATAATTCCGAAAGAAAGCAAGTGAATAAACCCACTCCGCCCGACTCTCTGAACGCTACGGCGGACACCTCGCAAAACTTTCTTTACAATTTCTGATTTTTGATAACGAAGCATTGCGTAGGTTACTGAATTATGTTAGAGTCCACACCAGAACCCCCCACGGTGGGTTTTAAAATTGCGCATTCACAACCCAAAAAGGAGATTACCCATGAAGCTGACCGAACTAGATTTTGGTAACTCACTCAAGAGTACCATCTACGGAGAGCGTTTTATTAATGACACGAAAGGTCATTTTGAAGATTACTCGGAAGTTGATGCGCGTTACGATCCTCAATGCCCGGCACCGTACATTGACTTACCATATACTCTACTTCCTTCAGAGCGAGTCATTGTCTTACAATCGGAACCATCCCTAGAACTGTCGGGGTGGACATGTGTTGACGGCAAATATCGTTTTTTGTGGCACCCAGATGTGACGAGGCGTGGTTTGCAGATAGACGGCACCGTACGGTCACAGCCGACAAGTTCAACGAGAACTCTTCTCACTGAAAATCACCCTCGAGTCTATATCAAAACGGATCTGAATAAAAAGCACTTCCGGTTCATACGGAGGTTACATAGGAGTTCCGTGGAGCACAGCATGGCCATTTGCAACGATCTGAGGGACACGTGCATGAATCTTCCGGAGTCGAGCCGGTATGCGTTTCTACCGGAATCGCTTGGGCTCGTGGTACGAGGCGGAGATCATGAAGGGTCCGGGGTTGTCTTCAGAGAAACACTCCCGTGTCCGTTCGCAAAAGATGCACGAGTGATGATGCCATATCACTCACTCTATGCGAATGATCCACGCCACCCAGACGACAAGCCGCTCCTAGTGCAAGCAGTGGAGTTGCATGCAGGAGGAAATGCTCTCGATTACTTCGTGTCCGAAATCGTTGGACCGATCATTGAGACATGGGTTTTCCTCGTATCAACCAGAGGTATTTTACCGGAGTTGCACGGGCAAAACGCGCTTGCGGAGATAGATCGAAATCTGCGGGTGCGCCGAGTCGCGCATCGCGACTTCCAGGGGACGTACAGCGATGCCAGAATTCGCAGCAATCTTGGCCTTCCGCTGTTCACTAAACATGTAGCCGGGAGTGAACTTGGAACAACGGCGGGGTCGCAATACAGCCTTGTGTTCGATGGCATGATCGGGAGATATTTACTCTCAAGACTCACTAAGAAACCGTCTAAAAAGTCACTTTCTGGATAATCTCCGAACCATAATATGCGTCATAGCGATGTAGATCATCACCTCGGAGGTATCAGGATGGTATTCATAATCCTTGGAAAGTCTGCGGTACTTGTATAGCCAGCTGAAGGTGCGTTCCACGATCCAGCGCTTCGGCACGACTTTGAATCCCTTCAGATCATCTGACCGCTTCACGATCTCAAGCCGATACCGCTGATAGCGATTGACCCAGGAAACCAGCTTCCCCGCATATCCGCCATCTGCCCAGATCAGCTTCAGCTTGGTGAAATACGGGCGAATACGTTTGAAGACGAGCTTCGCTCCGTCCCGGTCCTGAATGGCAGCACTATGGACGATGACCACAAGGATCAGTCCCAATGTATCCACCAGAATATGCCGCTTTCTCCCGCTTATCTTTTTGCCAGCATCATAGCCACGAAGCCCCCTTTTTCAGCCGTTTTGACGGACTGGGAATCAATGATGCCGGCAGTGGGTTGGACTTTCTTCCCCAGCTTTTTTCGGAGCCTGCCCCGCAGGGCGTCATGGATGCTTTTCCAGGTACCGTTGTTCTTCCACTGGGCGAAATAGTGATAGACGATGTGCCATTCGGGGAAGTCATGGGGGAGCATGCGCCAGTCGCAACCTGATTTAGCCACATAGATCACCGCATTCAGAATCTCCCTGATATCCGTGGTTCGGGGACGTCCCCCTTCTTTGGCCGGAGGAATCAGTGGCTCGATGTGGCTCCATTGCTTGTCAGTGAGATCAGTGGGATAGACTTTGCGCTTCTGATTGCGTGGTATCATAGGGATATAAAGAACTAGTTTCTATCCCTATCGTATCACGAAATGGACTTTTTAGACGGTTTCTAAGACATTCTGTGCTCATTTCAGGCAGGAGTATGCCAGGGTTGCGCTGGCTATCCGTAGCTATCATCACAACATGTATGGATGGAGAGAGGCTGCATTCCCGAACACCACGTATCGATTTGGAACATCAGCCCGCGACCAAGTGGGCAATGATGTTAATCTCGTCGATACGGGCGAACCACCAGAGTTTCGGTGACTTCTGTCCCTCGGCTAAAAAGTCGAGGGACATTTTGTTATAATGTAGCTATGCCACTATATACCATTTCTTCTGCATTTCAATCATTGCCCATAGAAATTTTTTGGTATCCAGCAAAACAAAAAGCTGTTGCAACAGTTTTTCTGCTTAAGGGGCTCTACGGTCTTCATAATTCTACATCAGTGGATTCTTGGGATACGGAACTTATAGAGGTGTTAAATGATGGATATAACTTTGTATGCATTAATACTGCGCGACAAGGTACAACCGCAGATGAACGGTCGAGCAAAGACGCGTTTGTCGGTAAGACATTTCAGGAAGAGTGCGCTGATATACAGCGCGCGTTCATCTATCTTTTTGATACTGGAATTATGCCATCATCTTCCAAAATATATGTGGTCGGAAATTCATTCGGAGGAACCACGCTACTTGGCATACCAAAAATGATGAACAAGGCTTCAGGTATTGTTATAGTTGGGAGTGGTTGCGGCAAAAGCCCAACGACGACTAAGCCGCTCCTTACGACGCTGTATGATGAAGAACGGCTACTCGCACCCCTTCGTTCGTATTCAGGTGTGTTTGCATTTGTGCGTGGATCTCTAGACAGTGTCGTGCCAAAAGATTCCCAAGACAAAATTATCGACAGTGCGCGATCATCTCGTATACATATTACATACACGATAATTGGTGCACAGCACGATCTTACCCCGATGAGAGATAGAATGACTCCGCATCGAAGAGCATTGCTCGCCTCGGTGCTACATCATGTGATATCGCTTGCATGAAGCGGAAAAATCAGAAATTGTAAAGAAAGTTTTGCGAGGTGTCCGCCGTAGCGTTCAGAGAGTCGGGCGGAGTGGGTTTATTCACTTGCTTTCTTTCGGAAATAGGTACGAGCAAATGATAATAACTCCGCCAAATAAGTTTGTGCATAAGCCAGCTTAAAATTAGACTCCAACTGCTTTACAATAGGTGGTGACCGTGGCTTACTTCCGCCAGGGTGTTATTAAATGCTGGTTTCTATAGTCCATCGGTTCATTTGGATCGTTTTTCAGCCGCTGGT
>Ga0155045_117_pt1 | contig 5656 bp, 11 predicted proteins | sample RifCSPhighO2_01_FD_106013 | JGI IMG/M metagenome (GOLD analysis project Ga0155045, IMG submission 106013) | Candidatus Wolfebacteria bacterium RIFCSPHIGHO2_01_FULL_48_22
CTTCTAACGGGGTAAAAATAGTCACCCCGCCTTTTGAGGGGCGGGGATCAGTGGGAAAATCCCAAATTGTCTCTTAAGTATATGTGAATAGAGATATATTTGTCAAGTGTTCAGGTGTGGATAATTTTGACGGCCTCATTGACCCCAATACCACTCCGGCTACGGTCGGGAGACTACGGGGCAAGCCGCGCGCTTACTCCCGCCGAAGTGGAGCGGTTATATTTGATAGGGAAGTGAGGGCGGGGATTAGGAAGTATGAATAAGGAATTATGGTCATGGATAAAGCACAAATACACGAATTGCATACAGGGAACTTGTATGGTAGCGTATGAACATGAAACAGCTTATCCTTTCCAAAGAGTACAAGAAACTGCTTAATGATAAAGAAAAAGCAGACAAGGAACTATGCCGGTTTTTAATAAAAAAACCACTGTATCTTAAGTTTGGCAATACTCTGTTGGATATCGCTAAATTAAGAATAAAAGGAGGGCCCAAAGACTTGTCCGCGAGGCTTGATAATTATCTCTCCTACTCCGTCAGCTGACGGATTCGGATGGGCAGGCAACCGCGCCCTCTCGCCCGAGGAAGTTAAACAGTTGTATCTGATGAGGAAATGATGGCGAGCATTAAGTATTCAGTATTCAGTATTAAGTATCAGGTATGACGAATGATTCAAGATTCAGGATTCAAGAATGACGAATACCGTTTGATTTTTGAGATGCCTTTTGTTAGGATACGATTATGACCAAAGTGCATACCATTCCACGCACAGCCCTGCATACTATTATACGCAAGGAAGTTGTGGACGTAGTAACGGAGTTATTGAGCGATCCGGATGCCGGATTAGAATTAAATCGCGCATTTGAGCGACGTCTCAAAAGATCTACTGCCGAGAAAGCCAAAGGAAGGACTAGGTTCTTATCGGAGGTTTTTGCGCAATACAGGATGTGAGAGTTTGCGGTATGGAGAGCTGGAAATTTGATATTACCGACCAAGGGAGAACTGATATCAATCATTTAGATACGAAGACGCGGCGGAGAGTCTTAGAAAAGCTCAAATGGTTTACGGAAAGTTTCGGAAGTCTTGTATCTATTCCTCTCGGCGGCGCATGGAGAGGTTTTTTCAAATTACGTGTTGGGAGTTGGCGGATAGTCTATGATGTTGATTATTCGGAACATATAATCACGGTACACGCGGTTGATCGCAGAGACAGAGTTTACAAAAAACGACGGTAGAAAACTTCCTCGACCCCAGTACCACAGCGCTCCGCGCTGGCTACGGGGCAAGCCGCGCCCTCACCCCCGCCGAAGTCAAACAGTTGTATCTGACGGGAAATAGCTGGCTAATTATCAATTTTCAACTCAAGAATAAGCTGTAGAGTTTCTCCTGAAAATATGCTACAGTGTTTATATAACATACGTTATGCACATGAAATCTAGACCCGCCGCAGTCAAATTCCGCCAGTCGCTCTTCTGGGACGTTGATCCGAAAACGATTGACCCTAAGAAACACGCGCGGTACATCATTGAGCGTATTTTGGAATTGGGAAATGACCGGGAGGTGCGATGGGCATTTCACCGATATCCCAAACGCATTATTCGGGATGTGCTTTTCCTGCCGCGTGTCCAGCTTCGCGGCAAAAGCAAAGCGCTCTGGTCGTTGGTCTTGAAATGAAACCGTGTACTCCGCGGTTGCATCTTGACGCGCTTCCGTCCGCAACGCGCCGGGCTCTTGACGCTTTCAAGACCATGCGATTTCTCGGAAAGCAGGGCTGGTATTTGGCCGGCGGCACGGCGCTGGCGCTGCATGCAGGACACCGTCAGTCGGTTGATTTAGATTTTTTTTGTGAGCGCGGCTTTCGAGGCGCTCTTCTCGAGCGTAGACTTTTCGGAACCGGCAAATGGATCACGCGCTCGCGTGATGACGGAACGCTCTACGGGGAATTCGCCGGCGCAAAGGTGAGTTTTATCGCGTATCCCTTCTTTATGCCCTCAAAAGAGCGTGTGCGGTATGGGACCGTTTTGATACTCACTCCGCCGGATATTGCGGCCATGAAAATCATCGCTATCAGCCAGCGAGGGAGAAAGCGGGATTTCATAGATCTGTACTGGTACTGCACGCATGAGGCGCCGCTTGATGAGACAATCAAGAAAGCGCTCGCGCACTATCCGGGGAAAGAACACAATGTCTCTCATTTTCTCAAAAGTCTTGTGTATTTCGACGACGCTGATCCGGATCCAATGCCGCGACTGTTTTTCAAAGCTGATTGGAAGACGATAAAGGCGTTTTTCCGGCATGAAGTTCCGCAGATAGCGAAAGAACTGTTGCGGCTCAAATAAATGCTTGCACAAATGCACCGCTAGCTTTAACCTTTCCGGCCTCATCGATTTATCCTGTTAGACACGAAGCTGTCTCATTGGGACGACATCCGCATTTATAATCGCGCTTTATCGCCCGCCGAGGTCAAACAGCTCTACCTGATGGGCAAATAGCTAATCTCCCACAGTGCCTACAGTATCCCGCCGTACCCTTTCTTCGCGTTATTTACAAAAGTCTGGCTCCCGTCTCGTTCCAAAAGACAGGTCCTACGCTCCCACACTTACATTGTCTTTTCAGATACTATTTGTTAGAATAAAATCCATGAATAAACAAATTTTCAAACATATTACCGTACAGCCCGGAATTCGGTTTGGAAAGCCGGTTATTGAGGGAACCAGGATTCCTGTTGATCTTATTGTTGGCAAAATCGCGGGTGGCATGACGATAGAAGCACTCATGGAAGAGTATGGCCTCACACAGGAACAAATACAGGCCGCACTCCGGTATGCTGCTCATCTTGTCGCCGAGGAAGAACTTATTTTTACATGAACATCGTTATTGATGAAGATCTTCACTACTCGCTTGGGGAAACCTTGAAAAAACTCGGATAGGAAGTGTTTGACATTCGTGACCATGGCCTCCGCGGGAAACCGGACGAAGAAATTTTCTCTTTCGCACAGCGGCAGAACGCAGTATTATGTTCCGCTGATTTAGGATTTGCCAACACTCTTTCGTTTCCTCTTGGTTCTCATCATGGGATAATTATACTAAGGTTTCCAAACGAGATGGCAACCAGCACTATTAACAACATCGTTTCCGCATTGCTTCCGCGCATTTCCGAAGAAGATACTGCCGGCAATTTAGTCATCATCTCTCCTGCCGGAATACGGATTCGTAGAGCATAGACGACCTCCGCCCCATACCAAATCAGAGCGCTGATTGCTACGGGCCCCGTTAGAAGCTCGATGCGCCACGGGCGCATCGGTAGTCGCCTTTGGCGACTTGCTTCTAACGGGGCGGGGCAGGCATCTATCCACCCCGTGAGAGACCTCGCCCGCACTTGCGCGCCCGAAGGGCCTCTGGGGCGGGCTGTCTCTAACGGGGCAAGCCGCGCCCTCACCCCCGCTGAAGTCAAACAGCTCTACCTGATGGGGAAGTGAGTGGAGAAGGGTTTGGGGTAGAGGGGTCAGTATAGTAGTTGGATTTTTATGGAGATTGTATTCAGTAATGCTCGTGCGCAGAAATTTTTTGAGAATATCGATAAGCACATACGACCGCGCGTGGTGCGCGGGCTTGAATTGCTAGAACGTTATGGCAACGCGTTGGGAATGCCGCACTCCAAGGCTCTTGGCGGAGGGCTTTTTGAGCTTCGGATTATCGGTATCACTCATATTCGCTTTGTGTATGCTTTCAGCCGGAATCGGATTTTTATCCTGCATATTTTTCACAAAAAAACTGTACGCATTGCTCAACACGATATCGCGTACGCCAGGGCGCAATTCAAGGCCTGGAGGCGGGGTATTGCATAAATATAACGTGTACGTTATATTTCCTATTATGAAGCATATCAAATTAAAAAATTTCAAGCAGATTAGAGCCGCGTGGATGAAGGACGCAGATTTCAAGAAATCTTATGACGCGCTCGATGTGGAGTTTCGACTTGTTGAAGCGCTGATTGAGTATCGGAATAAGCGCGGGTTGACGCAAAAACAATTAGCGGAACTGGTTGGCACAAAACAATCTTCCATCGCTCGGTTTGAATCAGGAAAGTACAATCCGACTTTTGCTTTTGTTAATAAATTAGCCGACGCGCTTGGGGCGAAGATTAAGGTTGAGGTATAACCGCGCCCTCACGGAGCAGGAGGTGAAGCAGTTTTGTATCTGATGGGGAAGTGAGCGGCTAGAATTAAGGGATTAGAATTAAGAATTAAGGACGCCGCATGAACGAATCGAAACAAACACTAAAGTCATTCACTGATCTTCGTGCTTGGCAGGAGGGGCACAATCTGGTATTAGGCGTGTACGCAGCTGCCAAGAACTTCCCCTGTTGAGTTGACTTTTGATGATAGGTTGATATCATCATCCTATGACTACCGTAGAATTGAAAAAAATTGAAAAAATTGCTACCGAAAGCGCTGCTTTCGCTCGACGGGCGCTCTCCAAAAGCAATGAACTTGAGGCGTATTTGAGCATGCTTGAATATCGCGCCGGAAAAGTTCGCAAGTATCCTTCAGTAGATGCGCTTTTCAAGAAATTGAAGCTGCGATGAGGCGATTGCTTACCACTCCGAGATTTGATCGTCGGTTGGAAACTTTTTTGAAACGCCATCCGGAGCTCACTGCCACTGTGCATCGGGCGATGACTGTTTTGACGGGCGAGCGTTATCCAGCAAATTTTAGAACGCATAAGCTAGGAGGGATATTAAAGGGTTGTCTTGGGGCGAGTATCTCATTTGAATACCGCATTGTGTTCGTGTTGAGCCCCGGCACAATTTGTTTTATTGATATTGGCACACACGACGAAGTATACCGGTAGGTGCGCAATCCATCAGTGTATCCTAAGTTGTTTCGATTTATCCCGAGCAATGTCGAATGAACGACGTCTACATCTATTCACCCTGTTAGAGGCAAGACGCCGAGAGGCGTCTGCTGCGCTTATCGCGCGGGCCTCTAACAGGGTGAAACAAAAGTGGCTTATCTAAAGCATTCTCCTCTTAATACTCAATACCTCATACTGTATACTCGTTTTACCCCCACACTTATGTATAAGTGTGGGGTGTACTTATCCACACCCCCACATTGCCGAGATCTCCCGCCGCCTGTAATATAAGGGGTAGTTGCAGGAGCCATGCGGCTCTCATGCATCTCTTGAGAAAGAACCCGGCAGACCTGTCTGCGTAAGCAGACCATGCCCGACTTTTTTCTCCACAGAACATCAATTGAATCACACGAAAGAAAGCTCCGGCATCTGACGCCGGAGCTTTCTTTGTGCGTGGCTTTCAGTCAGCCAGAATTCTTTCATGCATAGTCGTAATTCCTAATTCTATATTCGTCGTTCTTGATTCCCTATCACCTAATACCCGCTACCTAATCCCTAGCACCTGCCACCTATCACCTAACCCCTATCACCTCACCCATGTCCGATCCCAATCATCGCGCTGATCGTTTCCTCCAAGCCCTCCAACAGGACTATGTTCTGGTGGGGAAGACCCGCGTCCACTCTTGGCATGCCTGGGTGATTATTGGCGCCTGCGTGGGATTTTTTATCGCTCTGGTTCTTGTAGCCAACCGCAGTGGAGAACTGGAACCATCCCGCGCCGCTATCACTGGCCAAGTGG
>Ga0155045_121_pt1 | contig 5415 bp, 5 predicted proteins | sample RifCSPhighO2_01_FD_106013 | JGI IMG/M metagenome (GOLD analysis project Ga0155045, IMG submission 106013) | Candidatus Wolfebacteria bacterium RIFCSPHIGHO2_01_FULL_48_22
CACGGCTCAGGGCAAGCGCTACTCCCGCATTGCGGGCGGTATATGCGTTCGGCCGGCTGTCTTCGCGCAGCAGACAAACGTTGGTATATTCGCTGATAAGTTTTTGATAATTATCGTTTGTGCAATTTTGCACAATGATTACTTCAAAACGATCGGCGGGATATGTCTGGCAACGCAGCGATTCTAAAAGAGACTTCAGGCCGCGGCGGTCATTGCGAACGGGAACGATAATGGAAACGAAGATAGCCATGCATCTTATTTACCGATCAGTGCGAGTGTATGACGGATAGCCGTGTTTACGAAGAGGTGAACAGTTCGGCGATAATTTACCTTTATTTGGATCTCGGGCATTGTTGCTAAAAAATTACACAGCTCCACCGATGCCATCGCTACAGGAACATCGAAGTTTTGCCACGTGTATAACTTCCCGGAATTATGCCGCGAAGGCGGAGCCGTCACAAAGCCCTCTTCTTCTCCAAAAACGTCGAGTTGACGATCCAAAAGGGCAATGGACGTGTGGATGATAACGCCTGGCGGTAATCGGAAAAATAAGTGTCTGCCTTTCCCCGTCAGTGCGCATCGAGTTTTCGGCAATATCATCAGCGGTTCCGGAGTACAGATGTAACCATGAGGACCATCTATATCCAATACGAATAAGTTTGAACATTGCCCTGTGCGAATACCGACATTCGCTAGCGGATGTTTTAAAAACCAACGACGAATGATCTTTTCGTTGGTTGTCGCCTTTTGATAAGTGCCAAAAAAAGGGTACTTTTCGATCCGCCCCTTTTTCCGCAAGTAGGTATACTCAGGCCCGAGAATCGGGAAAACACACCAGCCCTCTTTGGCATATAATAGGGCTGCTTCAAGAGCCGAAAGTGGCCTTTGCAGCGACCCGTTCTGAGAAAAAGGGGCAGCTTCCAATACCTGCATTGTAATGTGGATTTTATTTGCCTGCCAGGGCGATCACGTTGCGAATGTAGGTATTGAGAACACCTTTCACATATTTCCGGGGGTTCGCGCCAATGGTGAATTGTTTGTAGCGAGGTTCTAATCCTTGAATAAGCGCGAGCAGGGCGGGTGGCGCCGGCGCGACTGGCACCGAGAAATCTTCCCACATGTAAGAATGACCGCGACTGTGCAGCGTTGGCGGAGCGAGCGCATAGGCATGTTCAATTCCCAGCACGCACCCGATTCCCTGCCAGCCTGACACGGTATGGATGACACCCTCTCGTGGATATTGAAAATACAAATGTTTGCGGCCCGTGCTGCTGTGCACAGTGCGGGTTGGAGGTAAGGAAGGAATGTCTAAAAAAGCAGGCAGATCACAATCTGGTCGGTCAATGTCGAGCACGAAGATTCCGGATCCGGGACCGGTTTTAATCCCCACGCCGGCCTGGGGATGGTTTGTAAACCAGGACCGGATAGTTTGTTCGTTCCGCAGCGGATGTTCAAAACTGCCATAAAAGGGCGTGCGGCCGCGTTTCCTTCCGAAGTAAAAATACTCATAAGCCGGGCTTAGAATCGGCAATATTTCCCAACCTTCCCGTAAATACAGCAAGGCAGCTTCCGTCACAGAAAGCGGCTTTTGAAACGGTCCGGAAAGGGAAAACGGAGTGACCACCGCGGCTACCTTACCCCGGGGCTATCCGGCGCTCAATAAAGCCAATTTAATTGAGTTTTTTTCTTTGAAGTGCCGCCTCTGCGCGGTAGTATTTATCTACCTTATGGTTTTCCGCGCCTACCCGTCGAGTTTTCGGCCATCCTAAGCTAAAAAAGATGGCTCAGAAATTCGGCGGGTGTGCGCAAGCCCCCCGCCTCATTTTTATATCCTTCGCCCGCTCAGGACGAGCGCCCGAAAGGTGTGGAGTTGAGGCGGGGCCGCCTGTCGTATTCCTGAGTTCATTCACAGCATTGGCTGATCAAATTGAAAAAAAATGCTGCAATTTCTCCGTGACAAAGCAATGTCGCGGACGCGTGTGTCTGCAATGGTGAGCACGCCTGCGTGCCGAAACGCCTTGATGATATTATCGTCATGAGCACTACGGCGTGCAGGCACGTCCTGCTCGCCCGCGCGTGACACGTGCACAGCAAAAAGAATGTTACTCATGTGCACCACATGGATGCCTCGACTTCGAAGTCCGATGAAAGACGTGGCCAGCTGCGATAAGTCTCGGTGAGCCGCTAGGCAGGCGCTACCAGCCGAGAATGTCTGAATGGGGAAACCCCACGGAAGTTATGTTCTGTGACCTAGCCCCGCTTCTGCCCTCGAAGACCATTACAAGTATGTAGTATGCAGAATGTAGTATGTTGTATAGTTTTTGATACTACATACTCAATACAACATACTAAATACTGCTCACGCAGATGTATATCTGCCACTATGGTTTTCAGGTTAGAAACGGGGTTAGGAGGCAACTTTGCGAACTGAAACATCTCAGTAGCAAAGGAAAAGAAATCAAAATAGAGATTCCCTGAGTAGTGGCGAGCGAAAAGGGATCAGGCTAAACCCAGCCTCACTATTGTCTTCCATACCTTGGTACCCTGTAGCCCTTTCACGGGCGAAGGAGCTAGGAGATAGGAACTAGGAGTTAGGATTCCATTCCTAATTCCTAACTCCTAATCCCTATTTCCTAACCTCTGAAAGGACAATGGGGTGCCTAAGGGTTATTGAAGTCAGTAGCGAGGCTGGGGGTTACAGGAGCCCAATATCCGACTGAAGTGTTCTAGGCAAACGATCCTGGAACGGACGGCCAAAGAGGGTGAGAGCCCCGTCGCCGAAAGATTACTTCACGGTAGGGATTTCCTAAGTAGGGTCGGACACGTGAAATCCGGCCTGAATTCGGGTGGACCACCATCCAAGCCTAAACAGCTTCGAAGATCTATAGCGGATAGTACCGCGAGGGAACGGTGAAAAGCACCCCGGAAGGGGGATGAAATAGTCTCTGAAATGTGGTGCATACAAGGAATAGGAGCTCGGCACCATTGTGCCCTTCAACCTTTGCAATAATCGCTAAAGCACTAAGCACTAAATTTTAAATCCTGTTTAGAGTTTAGGATTTAGTGCTTAGAATTTCTTGTCCGATGGATAAGAAATGAGGTTACGAGGGTAGAATGGTGCCGGGTAACTGTGTGCCTTTTGCATAATGAGCCAACGAGTTTGTCGTCTGTGGCTGGTTAAGGCAGTTTCTAGCCGGAGCCAGAGCGAAAGCGAGTCCGAATAGGGCGAATATGTCGCAGGCGCAAGACCCGAAACCGGGTGAGCTACCCATGAGCAGGGTGAAGTCCCACGGAAGTGGGATGGAAGCCCGCACCAGTTCATGTCGCAAGATGTTTGGATGACTTGTGGGTATGGGGTGAAAAGCCTATCGAACCCGGAGATAGCTGGTTCTCTCCGAAATGCCTTTAGGGGCAGCCTCGTCGTGCACGTTGGGGGGTAGAGCGACTGTTTGGATGAGGGGGTCTCACGACCTACTAATTCCTGGCAAACTCCGAATACCCAACTTTTGACGGCGGGAGTGAGACAGTGACGGCGAAACGCCATTGTCGCGAGGGTAAGAGCCCAGAACATTCGCTAAGGTCCCTAAATACTGTTCAGTGGTTAAGGTAGTGTTGGTGCGTAAACAACCAGGAGGTTGGCTTAGAAGCAGCCATCCTTTAAAGAAAGCGTAACAGCTCACTGGTCGACGCACTGATGCGCCGAAAATTTACGGGGCTAAACAGTATACCGAAGCGGTGTCTGTCACGTCGCTCTCGAGCGACGTGACGGGGTAGGAGAGCGTTCTGTTCAGCAGTGAAGCACGCCCGCGAGGTCGTGTGGAGCGTACAGAAGCGAGACTGTTGGCATGAGTAACTGCGAGGCAGGTGAAAACCCTGCCCACCGAATCCCCCAGGTTTCCCACGCAACGGCAATCGGCGTGGGGTTAGTCGGTCCTAAGGCCAGGCCGAAAGGCGTAACCGATGGATAACAGGTTAATATTCCTGTACCGCACTGGAATCGCCAACGGGTACAGATTGATAGTCTTTTAGACCACTGCTCTGCACCTTTTTACCTTTGATATAGCCCTTAGCTTTTAGCCTTCAGCTTTCAGCTAATGGCTGATGGCTGAATGCTGTCAGGTTCGAAGGCAGAAAGGTGCAGAGTATGCCTTGAAGAAAGGATATTTGTACTTGAGCAGCGGCGTGACGGAACGGGACGATCGGAGCGTGCGTATTGACTGCACGTGCAACACGCAAAGCGTTGAGACCGGGAGGCAAATCCCCCGGTTGAGCTGAGTGTGGACGCCAATAACCGCCTTCGGGCGGCTAGTCCGTACAGTTCTGTTTCCAAGAAAACCGTCGCTGTCAGAGTCCGATGTGACCGTACCGCAAACCAACGCCGGTGGGGAGGTCGAGTAGACCAAGGTGAACGAGTCAGCTCGCGTCAAGGAACTCGGCAAAATAGCGTCCGTAACTTCGGGATAAGGACCGCCACGTATAATCTTGTACGTGGCCACAGCAAAAGAGCTCAGGCGACTGTTTATCAAAAACACAGGTCCCTGCGAAGTCGTAAGACTATGTATAGGGGCTGATGCCTGCCCAGTGTCAGAAGGTCACGTGAGAGGGTGTATGCCCTCAATCTAAGCCCTGATGAACGGCGGCCGTAACTATAACGGTCCTAAGGTGGAAGCGCTGCCTTAGTAAAACCGAACTATATGCGGGAATATCCTCAAAAACTTCCTGGTACTCGCCCCGCGAATGCGGGACAGTAAAAATCCGGAAGACAGGGGGACAATCCGCAGGGAAGACCCTGAACTTGTTGATGGGAACCCTCAGAGACTATACGTTCGGTCCTGACCAATGAATCTCGATGCCCAGTGGATTACCGGCTTTACCGATGGAGAAGGATGCTTTTATATCGGCATCAATCCTCATCCGGAAATGACCGCCGGCTACCAGGTTTTACCTGAATTCACCGTGGTACAACACAAGCGGGATGTGAAAGTGCTGCACGCACTAAAAAATTTCTTCGGTTGCGGCGTCATTCGCACCAATCATGGTGATCGAATGGCCTACCGCGTCAGAAGTCTCCAACATCTCGCATCCGTTATAGTTCCATTTTTCGAGAACCATCTGCTCAAAACGGCAAAGAACCAGGATTTTCAATCCTTTCGACAGGTGATCCAATTGCTTCTGCAAAAAGAGCACCTGACAACTGAAGGAATCCAGAAGATTCAGGCCATTGCCGCGCGGATGAATAGAGGTCGGGAAAGATAGAGTCCAGCTCCTCGGGAAACCGAGTGAGGTTATCTAAGCGAAATTCCTTGTCGGGTGGTCGTATCAAGACTTGCCCGCCTCACGAGTAATCGTGAGCACTGAGGAATTCAGTACCGATTGAGCTTCATGCTAAAGCTGAGTTAAACAAATAATTGTCAT
>Ga0155045_120_pt1 | contig 5214 bp, 3 predicted proteins | sample RifCSPhighO2_01_FD_106013 | JGI IMG/M metagenome (GOLD analysis project Ga0155045, IMG submission 106013) | Candidatus Wolfebacteria bacterium RIFCSPHIGHO2_01_FULL_48_22
CTACACGTTATAAGTTACACGTTGTACGTTATATAGCACATATGCTATAATCAACCCCATCGGAAAAAACCTCGGGGTTGATTTTGAGAACCTTACAGATTCAGTATACCTTTTGGATAGTTTGTTCGCCTTCGGCTCCAACCTATCTCAAAAGGTCTTTCGGTGCTCCACGCGTTCGCACCTCAACCCTCGGTTCTCAACGCTTCGCAGACTCGCTGCTCTCCGATACGGGAAACTCCCGTTTCCTTACAGGAACTGTATACCTTTCCGACATTTAGGAAAATGTCTGGAAAGGTCTTGCGAAGCTTCACGCATTCGCTTCTCACCCGACCCCTTCCCACAAACTTTTAAGAAAAGTTTGTCTCATTAAATAAACATATGGCTACATCCAGCAAAATCAAAAATGGCAAACAGCTTTCGGTGCTTGGCGCACTTATTAAGAACTTGCGCGAAGAGCGCGGTATTACGCAGGCAGAATTTGCGGCGCGTCTCGGCACCACCCAAAGCGCGGTGGCTCGCATTGAAAGCGGCCAGCAAAACGTGAGCACACGTCTCTTATCGCGAGTCTCCGCGGTACTTGAAAAAGATGTCATCCAAGTCGGCACCGGCGCTATCAACCTCCAGATAGAAGGCGGACACAAACTCTCCGGCACAATAGCGGTCAAGACTTCAAAAAATTCAGCGATGGGACTGCTGTGCGCCTCACTGCTCAACAAAGGACAAACCACTCTCGCTCGCGTACCCAAAATAGAAGAAGTGTTTCGCATGATAGAAGTGTTTCAAAGCATCGGCGTTTCTGTCCGATGGGAACAAGATGACCTTGTTATCAGGCCGCCCGAGTGGTTTGATTTGGCACGTATGAATCGGGCGTCTGCGGAAAAAACGCGCAGTGTCATCATGCTTATCGCCCCTCTATCGCACCTACTCAAAAAATTCAGTATTCCCCACCCGGGAGGGTGCCGGCTCGGAAACCGCACCGTACGGCCTCACTTTTACGCGCTGGAAAACCTCGGTGTTGATATTAAAACAACCCACGGCGACTATAAGGTGCATATCGGGAAACCGCGCAACCGCGAAGTCGTTTTGTACGAATCGGGCGACACAGTCACGGAAAACGCCCTGATGAGAGCCACGCGGCTTAAGGGCAAGACGGTTATCAAATACGCTTCGGCGAATTACCAGGTGCAGGACCTTTGTTTTTTCCTGGAGCAACTGGGAGTGAAGGTTGAGGGGGTGGGCACGACCACGCTCGTCGTGACCGGCAAAGAACAAATCTCCGCGGACATACGATATGAAATCAGCGAGGACCCCATTGAAGCGATGTTTATGCTCGCCACGGCTATCGTGACAAAATCAAACATCACCATACAAGGTTGTCCCGCCGATTTTCTGGAACTTGAACTCTTGCGCCTTAAAAAAATGGGATTTAGATATCGCGCGAGCAAACGCTACAAAGCGCGCAACGGAAAAACAGACCTCGTGGATATTGAGACGCTTCCGTCAAAACTTCACTCCCTTGAGGAAAAAATTGACGCGCGCCCCTACCCCGGCCTCAATATTGACAACCTCCCTTTTTTTGCGGCCGTAGCGACACAAGCAAAAGGGCAGACATTTATTCACGATTGGGTGTATGAGGGACGCGCTATCTATTATAAAGAGCTGGATAAACTGGGCGCGGATGTAATTCTGGCCGACCCCCACCGCGTGTACATAAACGGCCCGACCGAACTGAAAGCGTCCGAAATTATTTGCCCTCCGGCGTTGCGTCCTGCCGCCATTATCCTCATCTGCATGCTCGCCGCCAAAGGGATTTCCGTTCTGCGAAATATTTATTCGATAAATCGCGGATACGAAGACCTGGTGCGCCGATTAAACGGCCTTGGCGCGCATATAAAAATCCTGCGAGAGTCGTAAAATGATGCTTCCCGTTAGAAGTTTACAAAACACATATTTTGCGAAGCGCGAGGAGCGAGTAGCTCCTTCCCTCTTGTCGGCGCAGCGCTTCGCCCATAACGGGAACTGCCTGTTCGGCAGACGCACTGCGCGAGATTTTATAAGCGTAAACTTCTAACGGGATGAATATCGTAACGGTTGTCCCCATTACTCGAAACACGCACGCCGATGTGCTGACGTATTTCAGCTCGTTGCCAATTTCCGTGGGAGACCTAGTTTCGGTTCCGCTTCGGAGAAAAAATATTGAGGGACTTGTGGTGCATATCCAAGAGGCGGCTCTGGAAAAAGCGGCGATAAAAACGTCAAAAATCGGTTTGCGAAAAGTGTTGCGCGTGCACCCCCACACGCTACTCTCGCGCGCGCACATTATCGCCGCGCAGGAAACAGCCGCATACTTTGCGGCGCCACTTGGGGCAGTGCTTAGTTCCGTAATACCAGCAATCGCGCGGAAACATATATCTCTGGAAGCACCGCCCCTCTCAACCTCTTCCATTCCAGAGACTTCAATACTGCTCGCTGACGACGAAGAGAGATTTGTGCAATACCGTTCGCTTATTCGCGAGGCATTCCGCCGCAACGAATCGGTTATGCTGGTGGCCGCAAATATCCAAGACGTTGAGACCGCGGCCCACTTTTTATCAAAAGGCATTGAGGCGTATACGGCCGTGTTGCACAGTGAAAAAAGCGCGCGCGCCTCAAAAGCCGCTGTGGAGCGCGTCCGTACCGAAACCCATCCCCTTCTGGTCATCACCACGCCAAGCTTTATTTCAATGTATCCCGCCCGCTTGAGTACGATACTTCTTGAACGTGAAAATGCTCCCGCGTATAAACAATTGACGCGCCCTTTCATTGATTATCGCTTCTTCATCAAAGCGTTCGCAAAAGCCGCTCGCCTGCGTCTCGTCATCGGCGATACCCTTCTCTCAAGCGAAACCGTGTACAAGCATGAGCAAGGTCTGTACGAGGAGCTCATCGTGCCCAAATGGCGTATGGGCGCAAAAACCAAAACACAACTTGTTGATATGCACCGCTATAAACCCGATTTGCGGGGAAAATTACGGGTTATCAGCGATGAGTTGGGAAGTGCGATTGCCGAGACTCGCGCGGCTTCAGACCATCTCTTCATCTTTGCCGGCAGAAAAGGCCTTGCGCCAAGCACTATCTGCGGCGATTGCGGTTCCATGCTTATCTGTAATCGATGCACACACCCGTTGGTACTGCACAAAACACAGGACAATAAGCGTTTCTATCTCTGTCATAGTTGTGGTGACCGAAAAGAAGCCGATATGCGATGCAAGACATGCACCAGTTGGCGTTTGTTTGCCTTCGGCATCGGCACGGAAATTATTGAAGAAGCGCTTACCACTCCTTCAAAAGGATTGACCGTGTTTCGGCTTGACGGCGACTCGGTGAAGGACAGAAAACACGCGCTGCAAATCGTTGAACGATTTTATTCATCGCCCGGCAGCGTGCTGGTGGGCACCGAACTTGCCCTGCCCTATCTTGAAAAACCGCTTGGCGCCGTTGCGGTCGCTTCAATAGACGAATTATTTTCAATACCCGATTTTCGCATTCACGAACGGGTCATGTATCTCCTGCTCAAACTTAGGCAGCTTGCCGAGCGTCAATTTCTGATACAAACGCGAACACCGGACCACGAGGTTATACAAAGCGCTTTGGAGGGCAACTTAAGCGGGTTTTATCGGCACGAGCTTGACATACGCAGAGCGCTTTTGTATCCGCCCTTCTCGGTACTCATAAAAATTACGCTTTCGGGCAATCCCCAAAAGATAAACGCCGAAATGAAAAGTCTTGCCGACAAACTTCCCTACGAACTTCACGTGTTCCCAACTTTTGTCCGTAAAGGAAGAGGCAGGTCCGGCCTGTCGGGATTGCTCAAAATCCCCAGAGATAAATGGCCCGACGAAACTATATTGTCGGTGCTTCGCTCACTGCCGCCTTCCGCCGAGATACAAGTTGAACCCGAGAGTTTCGCGTAATACCGATGTATACTATTCATATGGTCAGCATTCTTCAAAAAGAAAACGCCTCCCTTCGGAAAAAATCGGTTGAAATATCCCGTGTCGATATAACCTCGTCGCGCATCAAGAAAATCATTGCCGAAATGAAGCGGGCGCTGGATTCCCAACCCGACGGCGTCGCAATCGCCGCTTCTCAAATTGGCGAGAATGTGCGCATTTTTGTGGTATCCGAAAAAATATTTGATCTCTCCGAAAACCTGCTTGAGCACCGAGAGGAACAAAAAAATCTGGAGGAAAAACGATACGGCCATCTTGTCTTTATCAACCCCAAGCTGACGAAACTTTCAAGACAGAAGAGTTTGCTTGAGGAGGGGTGTCTTTCGGTACGCTGGTTGTATGGAAAAGTAAAACGCTCGCTGAAAGCTACCGTCCGCGCCTACGACGAGAATGGAAAACCTTTTGAGCGCGGCGCTTCCGGACTCATGGCGCAAGTATTTCAGCATGAAATGGACCATCTTGAGGGAAAGCTTTTCACCGACAAAGCAGTTGAGATTCGGGAGATGCATCCTGACAACACGCAATCATGATCAAAAATCCACGCATAATATTTTTCGGGAACTCAAAATATTCGGTTATTGACGCTGAAGCTCTGCGTAAGCATTTTGGGCTTTCGGCGATAGTGACACTGCCCGACTCAATCAACCGACAAACAAAGAAACCTGTTCAAGGCCCGGTGAACGCGTTTGCGCGCGCACACCACATTCCGCTTGTGGAGGCCGAAAAACTGACGCCTGATATCATAGAAAAGATAAAATCGTTTTCCCCCGATTTTCTGGTCGTCGCGGATTACGGGCTCATCCTTCCGAAGTCTCTGCTCTCCGTTCCCCTGTATGCACCTCTGAATATCCATCATTCATTACTGCCGAAATACCGTGGACCTGCGCCCGCGCCCGCGGCGATTCTAAACGGAGATAAGGTGTCCGGAGTCAGCGTCATCCTCATGACTCCCGGCGTGGATGAAGGAGATATCCTTGCGCAAATCCCGTACGAACTCAAGCCCGATGAGACAACCGACTCGTTGCTGACCGAGTTGAATAAACTCGGGGCGCAGGCGGTTGTTGAAGTGATTGAAAAGTATCTTGAGGGAACCGCGCAACCAAAGAAGCAAAACGAGAAACAGGCGACCGTAACAAAATATATGTCGCGGAACGACGGTCTAATTGATCTTTCGGGTAACCCGGAAATAAACTGGAGAAAAATCCGCGCCTTCGGGACTTGG
>Ga0155045_123_pt1 | contig 4628 bp, 4 predicted proteins | sample RifCSPhighO2_01_FD_106013 | JGI IMG/M metagenome (GOLD analysis project Ga0155045, IMG submission 106013) | Candidatus Wolfebacteria bacterium RIFCSPHIGHO2_01_FULL_48_22
GTGCGAAGTCATTACCTCACTTTGTTTTGGAAATAGGTGCGAGTTTGGTACAATAAACACACTATCGATTTCTCAAACAAAATAAGTTATTATCTTCTCACCTGCGACTATGGTTTAGTGGTAGAATGCGTCCTTGCCAAGGACGAGATGGGAGTTCGATTCTCCCTAGTCGCACACTTCGATAAACTCAGTGTAAACTCTTCAACACACTTCGCTCGCTCAGTGTAAACAGATTATAATAAAGTAACGCCCCCATAGCTTAATGGATAAAGTGCCTGTCTTCGGAACAGGTGATGTGGGTTCGATTCCTGCTGGGGGCACCAGTATCGGAACAAGGTCGTTTTCGCACTGGCTTTCTTTGCCCCCCATCAAAGAAAGCCAGTGCGGTTTGGCCGTGCCGCGCGCTTCGCGCGCGTGGAGGGTGAGGTTCGAGCCGAAGATTTTTTGGAGGGAGGATTTTTTTAAGGACAGGTCTTCCGATTCCGCGATTTCATCAAGTATTGAAGCGTCTTTTATCCATCCCCGCAGGGGTTCGAGCCAGTGGTCGGTGTTCCGTTCAAGTCGCAGGATATTTTCCTGCGCCGACCGTTTTTGAGACATCAATTCACGCTTGCGTGATAAATACTCCTCGCGCTCGATATCTTGCTCGACAAAAAGGTCGGTGAGGCGGGCGATTTTGCCGTCCAAGTCGGCAATCTTCGCCCGCATCGCTTGAACGGACGCCGCCGTGGTCTGTGTCGCATCTTTCTCGTCCTTGTCTGCCATGCGATTCAGTTCCTCGGCCCAATGGTGCGGCAAATGGAAGCGAGAGAGTAGATCGGAGAGTTCGGTATCGAGTTCTTCTTCACGCATGTACGGCGAAGCGCATACGCCTTTCTTCTTCGTACAGCGATAGTAAACGTAGCGGTGCGTGTTGCCATTTTTCTGCCGCTTCACTTTCTCCTCGGCTGTGATGGAGCAACCGCACTCGGCGCACGAGAGAAGGCCGCAATACGCTTGCGGACTGTTGGCGTCTTTATGCACCGCGCGGCTCCGCGTTTTCAATACTTTTTGCACAGCATCAAACAATTCTTTTGAAACGATAGGCGTGTGCTTGCCCTCGTACATCTCGCCGCCGTAGCGAAAGTGGCCGTAATAGAAAGGATTGGAGAGGAGGAATGATATTTGGTCTTTTTTCAAGAGCTTGCCGCCGCCTTTCGTCCATCCGCGTGTCGCTCCGGTCTTGATGCCGTGCTCGAAAAGAAACTGCGCGATGTCTTCAAGTCGAGATTTGTTCTCGGCGTATAGCCCAAACGCTTTGCGAACGAGCGGAGCTTTCTTTCTATCAACGACGATAGTCTTGGTACGCGGATCGTTCAAGTATCCGAGCGGCGCACTGCTCGGATAGATGCCCATTCGAGCTTTTTGTCGCAAGCCGCGCGTTACGTTCACGCTCAAGTCGCGGATGTACTGATTCGCCATGCCAAACTCAACGCTCATTAAAAGCACGTTATCGTGTGGAAGATACGCACGGTCGTGAGTTACTATTTTCGCTATCGTTCCCTGTTGCAAGTGCCACGAGATGCGGCCGCTATCCACCGGATTGCGAGAGAGCCGGTCAATCTTCCAACACACAATGCCGCTTGCTTCGCCACGCTCGACGCGACGCATCATTTCTTCAAACACCGGACGGCCAGGCATTTTCGCACTTCGCTTTTCTACGAACTCCTCGGCAACATCCAATCCATCGCGTCGCGCAAGCGCTCGCAACTCAACAAGCTGCGCTTCAATAGAAAGCACTTGTTTATCTTCGGTATCGGTGCTTTTGCGAGCGTAGAGAAAAAAGCGCATACTTCTATTGTATAGCAAATATGAACGAACCGAAAAATCAACACACGATTCCGAAATGCTACCTAAAGCAGTTTGTGGATCCCGCTGTCCCGAGCAACTTTGGGCCTTGTGTTTGGATTTTTGAACGTGATAGCAAGCGAGGGAAAAGACAGCATATTCGTAGCGTACTTACTGAAACCGATGTCTACACTTTTCAGGGAGATTACTCTATCGAAAAGTCGCTTGCGCAACTTGAGAGCGAATACGCAACGATCTTTGAAAAGAAGATCAGGAATAAACTGCCACTCGAACCCTATGAGCATGCGGTTTTCTGTGCCTTTGTGGCGGCAATGCTTCAACGCACTATGAAGCAAAAAGAAAATATCGAACGAATGATGGATCAGGTCATAGAGCACATAAAACAACTCGAAGCTGTACACGGAGTACCAGCAAAAACATCACTCGAATGGGAAACGGCAAAGAAAGACGCACACAAGCTAAGCTTGCTCGAATCAATACCGGAAGTGGCGAATCTTCTTTCGAAGATGAACATTGCTTTCCTCTGCTCTCAAAACAAACGCGTTTCCTTCATTACTTCGGACGCGCCAGCGTATATGTTCAACAGTAGACTGCAGTTTCAAAGCATAATTCCACCAGGACTCGACCAAAAATTTGTTGAGGTAAGAATGCCGCTCTCGCCAGAGATTTCGGTTTGTTTTAGCTGGGCAAATAATCTTCGCGGTTATCTTGGTTTGCGAGAAGATAGGGTGCACAATGACAACCGAATGGTTTTTGGTTTCTCGCATCAGTATTTCATCGCTAACTCTAAAAATTACAAACGACGATGGTTTCGACGGCTCCCTTTGGACCCTGTATTTCTATGGCGTTATTTGAGGCATAAAATCCCGGAGAAGGTATCTCTATTCCGTAGACGTAAATACTATGTCAGATAAAGAAAAACTAAATAAAGCGAGGGCCTTATTCGAGCGCGGAGAGTACTCGGAAGCGAGAAGGCTTCTCGAAGAAATCACAACCAAAGAACCGACCGTACGGCTGAATGTACTTTCTGCGCTTATTGGAGTTCTCGATCATGTTACGGAAAATGACAAACTACTTGCGGTAGCTAATGAGGGCATCGAGGTTGCAACAAGGACGGGTAACGATGAAATGCGTAGTTACTTCTTGGGAAAGAGAAGTTTCTTTCTTTTGTCAGAGCTATCTTCTATGATTTATCGACAATCAAACCTTATGCTTTCGGCAAGAGTTTTCCCGTGGATTGAGTTTTCACTGAAAAAGGACAAGGATGAGTATGAGACCCTAAGCAAAAGACGTGTTGAGCTAGAGCAAGAAATAGAATCTGCTATTGAGGCAGTCGCTAAGGGTGCGGAGCAATCGACCGACCACAACTTTAAAGGTCATCAGTTTTCTTCAATCGGAGATGCGTACAGTACGAAATACTTAGTTGACAAACTCGACTATCAAGAAGGTGGCAAAATCAAAAGTAAGATCGCAAATCTGTATGTCGTACGCCGGTGGAACCTTGACCACTACCTTTATCGCCCGGAAGTCCGAAGGAAAATTGACGCATCTAGGGACAGGTGCATCGCGTATTTCGAAAAATCAATAAAAGAATTTGAACTAGCTGGCCAAAAGTCAGAGCAAGCACATTCCATCTACAATCTCGCTGCGAAAACGCTCCTGTTCAATAATTTTCGTAGAACAAGGCGACTTCTTGTTGAAGCAAGAGCAATGGCGGAGTCGATTGGTGAGAAGCGCTTACTCAAAAAAATCGAGTATCTTGAAAAACGAGTCGCCGGTGAGAACGAGATGCGCGACTATGTTAACGAAATGGGACTTGATATGCCAGAAGGACGTCATCCTTCGCTCTAACAAAGGGAGCCTTCGACGAGCACTAATACTCGGCGAAGGACGTGCGTGCGCACGGGTTGGGTGGGGTAAACGCACATAAAGATTGCAGACCTGTCCTTAAAAAAATCCTCCCTCCAAAAATCTTCGGCTTTTGAATTTTTGAACCTCACCCTCCACGCGCGCGAAGCGCGCGGCACGGCCAAACCGCACTGGCTTTCTTTGATGGGGGGCAAAGAAAGCCAGTGCGAAAACGACCTTGTTCCGATACTGGTGAGTATTTACAACTCCGCTCGAACCTATTTTACCAACAATCCCGACTGATTCCCACGCGCCGAGCGCGTGGTGGCTCGGTACTCTTTCGTACGCTCCGCTCGCGTGGTATCTCGACGCCACCAGCGCCTCCCGCTGGTCGACGCGACCGCCCTCGCCCCGTTCCCGCCTCTCCATGCTTTTTCTTTTTCGCGGGGGGATTCTTTTTGAAATTGAATGGGCGGAAACGGGGCTCGGTCGGGCTTCGCCTTTGAGGGGCGAAGCGCTGGCTCAAAATACAAATCCAATGTAGTGCCTTCGTTCATACCGCTAGTTGTTTCGTCCAGCCCATGGAGTCCATCCTCGGCATCCGCCTCGGGCATTTCCGCTAGGGCTACTCGCGCCTAGATGTCTAGGTAGCGTGCTTTTCCTCGCCAGTATCGCCTGCGGGCTCTCTGGCTCGGGCACGCATCTGTTTGGGGGAAGGAAGGAATCCTTCCCCCAGCTTCGGGCTCCTCCTCGCAGTGGTCGTTCAGAGTTTACGGTGCCGTACTGATTATGTGGTTCGTCGAGAGTTTATCGTTCGCTTGAGCGTGCCTTCGGAGTCCGCCCTCGCACAACCCCCTTCCTCGTTTTCAATATTGCTTCCGTGGTGTCGCTTCCGCTTCGGATTTCCGTATTGCAAGCAAACGGCGGCGCTC
>Ga0155045_103_pt2 | contig 4194 bp, 2 predicted proteins | sample RifCSPhighO2_01_FD_106013 | JGI IMG/M metagenome (GOLD analysis project Ga0155045, IMG submission 106013) | Candidatus Wolfebacteria bacterium RIFCSPHIGHO2_01_FULL_48_22
CGATTGCGAGAGAGAATGCTGGAATGAGTAACCGCAAGCCCGGTGAAAGCCCGGGCCGTCGAAAGCCCAAGGTTTCCGTGGCAATGGTATTCAACCACGGGTGAGTCGGTCCTTAGGGAAAGCCGAAAGGCGTACCTGATGGACAGTAGGTTAATATTCCTACACTTCCATGCTTTGCGAAGGAGGGACGGAGGTGATAGGGCGGAGCGCGTTATTGGATTCGCGTTCCTTGCTTGTGTGCGCTTGCCGAGGCAAATCCCGGCAAGGGGCTTTAGTGCCGACGCGCATGGGTCGGGAGAAGTCGGGGGTAACCCCGGCAACTTTGCCGGATGGCCTTCCAAGAAAATCTTCTAAGCTTCAAAGGCATGGAAACCGTACCGTAATCCGACACAGGTAGGCAGGTGTAAATGCACTAAGACGAACGGGTGATTCCTCGTTAAGGAACTCGGCAAAACAGTGGCCGTAAGTTCGCAATAAGGCCTGCCTCGCGCAAGCGAGGCTGCAACACACGACCCCTGGCGGCTGTTTATCAAAAACACAACTCCCTGCGAAGCGGCAACGCGCCGTATAGGGGGTGACGCTTGTCCAGTGCTGGAACCTTAACGGCAGCGGTTTTTTGGTGTGAGATTACATCAAGTACTGGAAAGCTAATGCCCGAAGGGCCAGTGAACGACCGCGGTAACTATAACCGTGTTAAAGTAGCGAAATTCCTTGGCAGATAAGTACTGTCCCGCATGAAAAGCGGAACGACTGGGGGACTGTCTCAACGAGGAGCCCGGTGAAATTGCAGTACCCGTGAAGACGCGGGTTACCTGCGACTAGACGAAAAGACCCCGGAAGCTTCACTACAACTTGGTATTGCCTACCGTTTCCAAATGCGTAGCGTAGGTGGGAGGCTTTGAAGCTCTACTTTCGGGTAGAGTGGAGCCGTCAATGAAACACCACCCTTTTGGGAGCAGTATGCTCACCTTGCCGTGTTAGCAGCGCGGCGGGGACAGTGCCTGGCGGGTAGTTTTGGTGGGGTGCTATCCTCCCAAAGAGTAACGGAGGAGTTCATCAAGGTCGGCTAAGCGCGGATGGAAATCGCGCTGATAGGGTAATGCCACAAGCCGGCTTTACTGCAAGGCATATAGGCCGAGCAGTCACGAAAGTGGGACATAGTGAACCGACCGTTCTTTGTAGAACGGCGGAAGATCACCAGACAAAAGCTACTCCGGGGATAACAGGCTGGTTTCGCCCGAGAGTCCATATCGACGGCGAAGCTCGGCACCTCAACATTGGGGTGATCCCGTAGTAATGCGGGAAAACGTATCGGCTAATAACGGTGGAGTCCTCTCATGTGTTAGCCACGCGATAGGAAATGTGAGGATAATACCGTGGGAAGTCGCCAAAACACATAATATTTTATATATTTGGTTGACCCCGTAACGACTTTTCCGATGTATTTCGGAGGGATGGCAGAAGCCCCGACGCCTGACGTCGGGGGAACCTGCCATAATACGCCGACCCCGCCTAAATTTTGTATTCAAAATTTAGCGGGTGAAGATATAGTCTTATCTTACGAGTAATCGTAACAAGTTAGCGATGTCGGCTCATCACATCCTGGGGGTGAAGAAGCTCCCAAGGGTTCGGCTGTTCGCCGATTAAAGTGATACGCGAGCTGGGTTCAAACCGTCGCGAGACAGGTTGGTCTCCTATCTGTCGCAGGCGTAGAATCTTGAGCGGAGCTCTCCCTAGTACGAGAGGACCGGGAGGGACGAACCTCTGGTGTACCGGTTGTTGTGCCAACAGCATCGCCGGGTAGCTACGTTCGGAAGGGATAAGCGCTGAAAGCATATAAGCGCGAAGCCCCCCGTAAGATTAGGATTCATAGCCACCTTAGAGATTATGAGGTTGATAGGCTGTAGGTGTACGCGCCGTAAGGCGTTGAGCCGAGCAGTACTAATCAGGCATTTCTTTACTTAGCAGGTGTTAACCCATTTTTGATGAAGGTAAAATGCCCGCTTTTTGCGGGCTGCCGAAAAAGAAGATAAGGTTCTTGGTGGCCATACTGGAGAGGTCACACCCGTTCCCATTTCGAACACGGAAGTTAAGCTCTCCAAGGCCGATGGTACTCGGATGACCTCCGGGGAGAGTAGGTAACTGCCAAGAACCTTGTCTTTTTTTATTGGGTGATTTGTTTTGTTGAAGTTTTAGTGCCGCATTGACAATTTTTTATTGGAACAACCCGAACGACTCGGGTTAATGAAAAAACTCCGAGGTGGGATCGCAACTCTTCATTCTGTACGAACGTTTACTCTTTTATTTCAGGAGACGACGGCTCAGTTTCGAATTCTAATCGGATTAACTCTTGGTGTTTTGCCACCCTACCCCCATGTTCTTTAGGAATTGGAGTTTCAGTGATTTTATAGGTACCGATAATCTTCCAGGTCCCATCTCCCCCGGTAGGCACATGAATCGCTCTTTCATCCAAAACACGACGTGCTTCCTCTAATCTCTCTTCTGGGGTAAGTTTTTCGGCAGCAAGGGGATATTCTTCCAAAGTAAGATAAGCCGGATCAACAAGCATTAACTCACCGGAGTCAACATTAGCTTTACCCAGCTCCCTGCGTTCTTCGTACTCGCGAATTTCATTACTTTCTTTCATTGGTTCCCCTTCCGGATGTGATGGGTTCATAATTGATCACCGTACTCTGTCTTTAAGGTAACAAATACTTCCCGAAACATCAAGGAGCGAACCTCCCTTTTTGCTCCCGACCCATGTCCTCAAAATTGTTCTGAAAAAATCGTCAGAAAGTTTTACAATGCCTTATACTCTAGGGAGTTAACTGGAGCGGCCCGACGATTACTATTGCACTTAGTCGCAAGGAGTTGAACACGGTTTTTGGTTTGACGAGATTTATTAATAATGTATGGTGAGGAAAGAAGCTCTTTACCATAATAAGGAGAGAAAGTGTTTCAAGATGGTTGGGTAGTTATACCTATCGGGGTACTAGGAAAATTAAGGATTCACTGGACCAGTTTTTTGGTAATTGCAATTGTATTTTGTGGTCTGTGGCCGTTCTTTAAACTCTACAGCAACCTTTCTACGGAAATGGCTGTGGTTGTAGCTGCGCTTGCCGCAGTAATGATTATTGTATCGGTCATCCTGCACGAGATGAGTCATACCCTTTCCGGATTCCTGCTTGGGATCGACGCTCGACGTAGTACCACAAATGTTATTGTGGTGTTTGGTTGGGCATTGGAGGGATCACTCATCGAATGGTCGCGATGGAAGCGGGTTTTCGTGCATGGTAGTTCGATAATGGTGCACGCCGCTCTTACAGTAACAATCTCGTTAGCTTTGATTGATACCGTACGCGAATCCGCATGGTTTCCGGCGCTGGTCGTAATCGCTTGGTTTAATTTGATATGCCTTATAAATAATGCGGTGCCGGATAAGAACTGGCGCAATGATGGATCAAAAACATTGGCAGCGATATTTGCTATACAAGAGCATATCAAACCTGCCAAGCAAATTTTTGCTCGTCTATGGATTCTAAAGCCCGCGATTATTCTTTGTTTCGCACTGGCAAGTTTTTTTCTTGGTTGGTGGGTGCTTGCCGCGGTAAGTGTTGGTGCAGCCGTTTATTTTTTTAAGCTTCGCTATGGCTTTTCTTTTTAGGTTTCTAATTATCTTTGTTATAAACAATAAGGCGCCGCGCGGCGCCTTTGCTTTTTTAATTAAATCGCCGTACACTTATTTCGATGAGCGCGCGGCTTAAAAAACAGCTTACCATCGTTGGGGTAATCCTTACGGTTGTTTTTATTGGTATTGGGGTGTATCGGGCAACACATCGCCCGCCCGAGCCGACTTGTTTTGACAAAATCAAAAACCAGAGTGAAGTAGATGTGGACTGCGGTGGCGTGTGTGCGCCCTGCGCGACAAAGCCCCAAAATACAACTGTTGAGAAAACCGAATTTGTTATTTCGGAGCAATTGCGGAGTGACGTCGTGGCAACGTTCATGAATCCCAATAATAATTTTGGCCTGCAAGAACAAGTATTTACCATAGAACTTGTAGGCGAGAACAACGAAATAGTCGGCACGCGAAATTCCTCTACGTTTCTTTTGCCACGAGAAAAAAAAGGAATTGTGGAACATGCGATTGAAACTCGTGGCCGAAAAGTAAATACAGTGCGTGTCACTTTAGGA
>Ga0155045_125_pt1 | contig 3893 bp, 6 predicted proteins | sample RifCSPhighO2_01_FD_106013 | JGI IMG/M metagenome (GOLD analysis project Ga0155045, IMG submission 106013) | Candidatus Wolfebacteria bacterium RIFCSPHIGHO2_01_FULL_48_22
CTGAATCAAGCGGAAAAACGACGCTCGCGCTCCACATTGTCGGCGAAGCGCAAAAAAAAGGCGGTATTTGCGCCTATGTGGACGCGGAGCATGCTATGGACCCGGAGTACACCAAGAAGCTCGGCGTAAAAATTGACGACCTGCTTATTTCACAGCCCGACACCGGAGAGCAGGCGCTTGAAATAGTGGAATCGCTTGTCCGCTCGGGAAAAATTGATGTCATTGTGGTTGACTCCGTCGCCGCGCTTGTGCCAAAAGACGAAATTGAGGGCGACATGGGACAACAGCATATGGGCAAGCAGGCGCGGCTTATGAGCCAGGCCCTGCGCAAGCTCACGGCAATCGTCGCGAAATCAAAGACGATTGTCATCTTCATCAACCAAATCCGCATGCAAATCGGCGTGATGTTCGGAAATCCCGAAACAACGCCGGGCGGAAAAGCGCTTAAGTTTTATACATCGATACGCCTAGACATTCGGCGAATCGCGCAAATAAAGAAGGGTGAGGAAGTGATGGGCGGGCGTATCCGAGTTAAGGTGGTAAAAAACAAAGTAGCCGCACCTTTCAAACAAACGGAGTTTGACCTTATGTACAACGAGGGTATTTCGCGCGAAGGCGAACTTCTGGCGCTTGGCGAGAAGTTCGGTATTATCACGAAATCTTCGGGCGGAAGCTATGCCTACAAGCCCGAAAAGGGAGAGGAAGTGAAACTCGGGCGCGGTTATGACGCGGCACGACAGTTTTTGAAGGAAAATAAAAAAGAATCAAACGAGATTTTGAAGGTGATAAAGGAGAAGTTGAAAGCGTAAAAGATTATTCGTTAATATAAACCAATGTCACACGAAGAAACGAGAGGAATTGAGCAGGATAAGTTGTTGGCGCAAGATTTGGAAGAGGCGAAGAAAATGGAGGCCGGGGTACGGCGCAACCAAGTAATCGCTTTAATTGCCATCGGAGCGATGCAACAAAACCAACTTAAACTCGCGCTAGAAGCAGTTTCAGAGGTAGGTAAAGATGACCAGCGAGAGGCGCTGTACACTCAAATCAGCGAATTTGCCCCAGGGGATACGCAGTGGCAAAAGCAGATTGAGGAGTGGAGGAAAATGCACAGCGTGTAGCGTGTAGCTTGTAACGCAAAAATTATAAAAAAGTGGCCTTCTAGATATAGATTAGCGATACTCTTATTTTTTGTTGGTTTAGTTGTCTCAGCGATTAATTTGGTTAAATACAATAGTAATGCAGGTGACTTTGGTCCAGGATCAGGACTGGCCTTCAGCCTCTGGGTCCCGGGAGCCATAATTGGATACTTACTCGGAGGGTTATCCGACCTGTTGACCAAGCATTCAGACAATAAATAATTCTGGCGTTGAGTGATACATGTTGCGTGCCAAACAATTTTCGGCTACAATGGCCGTCTTGTTTTAATTTACGTTACAAGCTACACGATACACGCTATGAGCATACTGCAGTACAACGAAGCAACCGTCGGGACATTCATTATCTACGAAGGACAACCATACGAGGTCTTGGAATCCCGCGTTTTTCGCATGCAACAGCGAAAACCGGTCAACGCGACCAAGATGCGCAATCTTATATCGGGCAATGTCGTCCAGCATTCTTTTGCGGTTTCCGATAAAATGGAAGAAGCCGAGCTGAATACAAAACCTGTCAAATATCTCTACACCAACAAAGGTGAGTATTGGTTCTGTGAAGAAAAGGACGCGTCAAAACGCTTTAAATTGGAACACTCAATGCTCGGTGACGGGATTCGCTTCATCAAAGCAAATTCACTCGTGGACGCGTTGATTTTTGAAGACCCCGATACCAATGCCGAGCATGCTACGGGGCACGGAAAAATAATCGGCATCAAACTTCCCATCAAAGTTGAACTGAAAGTCACCGAAGCGCCACCGGCCGTCAAGGGAGACACCTCAAAAGGCGCGCTGAAACAGATTACTCTTGAGACCGGCGCGACCATCAACGCCCCCCTCTTTATAAACGAAGGAGAAACTATACGTATTAACACGACTACAGGAGACTATGTAGAACGCGCCAATTGAAATCGCAAAACTTGTAACGTCAAAAGCAAAAAAGACCCGTTGGGTCATTTTTGCTTCTTTACTTTTTTGCGCTACACGTTACAGGTTACAGGCTACACGATTATCGTGCTATATACGGAATCAGCCCCAAAAATCGAGCGCGCTTGATGGCAAGTGCAACCTGCTTCTGCACTTTCACTGAAACACCCGTGCGCTTGCGCGGAATGATGCGGCCGTAGGGGCTCAAAAACTTTTTGAGCGTCTCAACGTCTTTGTAATCCACGTAGCGGATATTGGTTAGATTGTGCTGAATCATGCCCATGATTGATTTTTAACGAGTAGAGCGAGTATAAAAATCATCACCCCGTGGAATAACCACCACAAAATTTTGAGGTTTAGTTTGAGATGGCGCCTGATTGTATGTCTTGGTTTGCATTTTGTTTTGTCTATTCCACGGGGTTAAGTAAATTATAGTCGCTTCGCTCCTTAATTTTCTAAAACGGAATATCTTCGGGATTAATCTCTTCCTGCGGATATTCAATGGCGTCCGGTTGCTTGCCTCCCAATGGCTCGCTTGTCGCTCCTGCCGTTTGCTTTGAAGCTCCTCCCGCGCTGCCACTGCCTTTTGCGCCAAACTGTACACGGTCTGCCACTATCTCTGTCCGGTATTTTTTCTCACCGCTAGTCTTGTCATCCCAGCTTCTCGTCTGCATTCTGCCTTCCACCATCACCTGCTGCCCTTTTTTAAGGTACTGGGCGGACGTCTCTGCCTGTCTGCCAAAGACAACAACATTATGAAAGTCGGCCTGTTCTTTTTTATTTCCTTCTTTATCTTTGTACACCCGATTTGTGGCGACGCCAAAACTCGCCACCTGAATGCCTGACGGAAGCGAGCGAAGTTCCGGGTCCCGGGTAAGGTTTCCTATAATCAGCGCTTTATTGAGATACATCCCGTAGTAGAATTTGCCATTATTTATAATTACCCTATGACGGCAAATTGTGTATAGAGTTTAACCGACACGGTTTGGTTTTGCAATAGTATGCTCGTTGGCGCGCTGCGCGATGGCAAATTTCACTACAGGATACATAACAAGAAAATTAAAAATTAAATATCAAAAATCAAAAATAAGGATTTTATTCCACCAAAAGCTCTTCAATGGTCTTGTCAATTTCAGCCTCCGTCATGCTTGGGGCTTTGACGACATTCGCCTTGACCACGTCGCGCTTCGGCATTTCGCGGCGGCGAGGCGGCGTATGAATTGAAGTCTTGTAATCGCGGTCGGTTTTTACGATAAGAAAACGAACTATATCGGCATCTCGCTCAAACCCGGCGTTAATTTCCGCGAGAGCGGTTGCGTTCGTTTCAAATCTCATCCAACCAAAGTAAGCGTTTGAATACTTCTCATTCTTGCCTCCCAAAGATTTAGTGAGCGCGTACGCAAGCTGGCGAAATCTCGGAAACTCGTCAAAGGTAACAAATACACCCTGTTTTTCAAGGATGTTCTTGAGGCGCATCACCACGTCTCCCAATTTATCTTCAGATACGCGGGAAGACACCGAATAGGCAAGCTCGTAGGCCCGCTCGGGTTTTTTGTCTTGATTATCGGCTGATTCTGCCATCCCAGTTGAATAATGAAACACTTAATTCTAGCACCGTAATAAAAAATACAAACTCGTCCCTCTGTCAATCAACACCGTGATTATTCAACGGGACAAGTGCGCTACAGATTAGCATGTCTCGCCTAAGTAATCAAGCGTGGCTAGATACCAAATACCCGCTTCACATTCTCAAGTATCTGCACGCGCATAGTTTCAAGCGGCACGCCTCTTATGCGCGCGAGACGCTCTACCACA
>Ga0155045_126_pt1 | contig 3419 bp, 3 predicted proteins | sample RifCSPhighO2_01_FD_106013 | JGI IMG/M metagenome (GOLD analysis project Ga0155045, IMG submission 106013) | Candidatus Wolfebacteria bacterium RIFCSPHIGHO2_01_FULL_48_22
AAATACGTATCTATGTCGGTTATCAAAAACACCGAAATTATGCAACAATTATCAATACCGATCGTGTCCAAAATGTGCGTGTCCTAACCAAGCAATTTGCCCGCATAAAACCTTTCTCTTTTCACTTGTCCCTTTTACCTTTTGCCTTTATACTTATGTCCATGTCCCCCATCATTGCCACGCTTATAAGTGTACTGGCTGTGAGCGCCATATCCCTCGTGGGAGTTTTTTTGGTGTATATCCAGACGCACCGGCTTAAAAAGCTGTTATTCATACTCGTGAGCTTTGCGGTGGGCACGCTTCTTGGCGACGTGTTCTTTCATTTGGTGCCGGAACTGTATTCCGCCGAAGGCGGAGGAGCCGCCTCCCCTCTTGCGGTAAGCGGATTTCTATTGGGAGGCATATGTTTATTCTTTGTGTTGGAGCATGTTTTGCACTGGCATCATTACCACCATGGTATGGAGGAATCTCATGCGGCGCATCCATCCGCATACGTAAACATTGCAGCGGATGCCTTGCATAATTTCGTTGACGGACTCATTATCGGCGCGTCGTTTCTGGTGAGTATGCCGGTAGGGATTGCCACCACGCTTGCGGTTATATTCCACGAAATCCCACAGGAACTTGGGGATTTCGGCATTTTGGTGAATGCAGGGTTTACCCGCGCGAAGGCTCTGTTCTTCAATTTCTTTTCCGCGACGTTTGCCATCATTGGCGGCGTGATCGCCATACTTATCGGATCGGCATTTGAGGAATTTGCACCCGCGCTCATAGCCATCACTGCCGGAGGCTTTACCTATCTCGCTCTTACCGACCTTATGCCTAAGCTCCACGAAGATATCAAGCCTCGCCGCTCAATACTGCAATTTATTGCCGCGCTCTGCGGTATCGGTATTATGTTTGCGCTTACGTCTCTTGAATAGCTTTATACTTTCTCCTTTATACTTTATACTATGAGCATGTTTGATAAAACCCGCATGCAGCACGTGTTTTTCTTTGCCCTCATCGGCGTGGCGCTGGTGCTCTCGTTTTTTGTGCTGCGGCCTTATATTCTTACGCTCGTGCTCGCGGTCGTATTGGCTCTTGCCGTGGATCCCGCGTATATATTCATCAGAAATTTGTTAAAGGGAAGAAGGCGGCTCGCGGCGCTTATTACTCTTATATTGGTACTTATTGTCATCATTGCTCCTATATCATTTTTTACGTATCAAATCTTCCTTGAAGCGCAGGATATCTATACATCCCTTGCGGACGGTACGTGGACGCCGTCTTCTGTACGCGCGCAGTTAGATCAGTCAACGGGCATCGTGCACACGGCATGGGTGTCCATTTCACAGCAGCTTGATTCCATAGCGCAAAACGTACTGAACTTTTTCGTGACTCGCATCGGAACTATATTCGCGAGTGTGGCATCAGTCGTGCTGAACCTGTTTTTACTGTTCTTCGGCATCTATTTCATACTAAGTAATCGTGAAAAGCTGCACGCGTTCGTAAAGCATATCAGCCCGCTTGAAGACGAGTACGACGATATGATTATTCATAAGATCAAAACAGCATCCAACTCCGTGGTACGGGGCATGCTTGCCATTGCGATTATACAAGGTATCGTGGCGTCGGTTGGATTTTCCATATTCGGCATCCCTTCGCCTATGATTTGGGGCGGGCTTGCCGCGCTTGCCGCGTTCGTCCCCGGCATCGGAACCACACTGGTAACCGGCCCCGCGGTAATCTATTTGTTTGCGACAGGAGACACCGGCAATGCAATAGGTATGCTTATATGGGCAGCCGTTGCGGTTGGGCTTATTGATAATCTGCTTACGCCTCTTCTGCTCGATCGGGGTATCCAGATTCACCCATTCCTTATCTTGCTTTCAGTACTTGGCGGTATCAGCTTGTTTAGCGGCATTGGGTTCATTCTTGGACCCGTTATCATCGCGTTTCTGGTCGCACTTCTGGACGCCCATGCGGCGTTCAGTAAAAAAGACAAAGCGTCTCTTCCGTCATCCTGAGCGGAGCGAAGGATCTATTCTCCCTTCCGCCAGCTGGCGGACTAAAGGGAGTGTCGTTAGGCGAGGGATTTTATTTTATTTTTCAACTTCTCCGCATTCCCGTGCTTCAGCAATCCCAAATAGGAATGAAGCGTTTTGGGAGTTGGAGATTCTTTGATTCGTTTCAACATTCGTCTCTTCGTCGTTGTGCGCAACACCCGATGGTCGGGGAAATGCACCCAACCGAGGAAATCAACACCTGATCCTATGGTTTTGATAAATAACTTGTCTTCGTGCAGCGAAAGCTTCAATTTTTCAGACAGGAATTTTTGTATGATGGGAATGATATTTTCCAACTCCCCTCTCTCGCGAGAAAGAAATACAAAATCATCCGCATATCGTATATAGTACTTTTCTTTGAGCACGTGCTTTACGAACTGGTCAAATTCATTCATATACACGTTTGCGAATAGCTGGGAGGTGAGGTTGCCCAATGGAAGTCCCTTGCCTTCTATTGGATTGAAACTTCTAATGATACGCTCGCAGAGCCAAAGCGTATCCGTGTCTGTAATATGCTTTTGGAGGATTGAAATAAGAATATTGTGATCAATATTCGCAAAGAACTTTCTGATGTCACATTTGAGCACCCAGCATTGTTTGGTGTTGTTCTTTCCTACGATGCGAACAAACTTTTGAAATCTATTCATTGCTTTATGAATACCCTTTTCTCTCCGTGACGAAAATGAATCACATTGAAATTTTTTGTTGAAAAATGGATATAAAACACGGTGCACCGCATGATGTAGAAATCTATCTCTGACCGGAGCGATATGTAGAACGCGGGGCTTGGGGTCGGATATTTTTCTGGTTTTATATCCACCGTGTTTGTATGTTTTTTGTTTCAGATCGGAGTGCAGACGGATGAGATTGTGCATAAGATGCTGTTCAAATCGGAGCACATCACCACGCGATCTTTTTCCGCACGGAAATTCCTTCCATGCATCAAGCATATTCTCCAGAGAAATGATAGAATCGTACATATGAAAAATGTATTTACAGATGTTCCCTTGAACCCCCCCCCCGAAGCTTCTTCCGGTTTTGCAGAAACTGAAAACGGTCTATGGTCAGTGGTATATATATTACCACATCCTTCCAAAACCGCATCGGCATTCATTGGGATGGAGGATTGATTCGTTATTTATTGAAACAATAGAAGCGGTAGCGACCGCAGGGTTCCTTATGCGAGAGGAAAAATTGCCGTATGTGCGATATGCAATACGGAAACTGGATACAATACAAGTGTTGTTGCTTGTGTTGTGGGAGAATAAGTCGCTTACGAGCAAGCAGTATATTCTAATTGCGCAGGGAGTAGAAGAGGTTGGTAGAAATCTTGGAGGATGGAGCGGAAAGCTCAGAAAAGAAAACTCTCCC
>Ga0155045_125_pt2 | contig 3009 bp, 1 predicted proteins | sample RifCSPhighO2_01_FD_106013 | JGI IMG/M metagenome (GOLD analysis project Ga0155045, IMG submission 106013) | Candidatus Wolfebacteria bacterium RIFCSPHIGHO2_01_FULL_48_22
GCTCTACCACATACGATACATAGCGCGGCTCGTTACGCTTCCCCCGATGCGGCTCCGGGGCGACGTAGGGTGCGTCCGTCTCTGCCATGATAGATTCGGGCGGCAAGTATTTGATAATTTCGTCATAGGTACGGGCAAAAGTGATTACTCCGGTAAACGAAAACGTACACCCCGCGTCAAGAAACGGCTTCGCTTCTTCTATAGTTCCGGCAAAAAAATGCAAATTGCATCGCATCGCCAAAGCGTTACCGGAAGCATAAGACTTTAGAATGGAAAAGGCATCCTGATACGCGGAATGACCCGAACCGTTGCGCAGGTGGAGCATGAGGGGCTTGCCGACTTCAAGCGAGAGCTCGATATGCTTTCTGAAGACGTCCTCCATGACTTTGAGGTCGTTTCCTTCGGTTCTGAAATAGTCCAAGCCGCATTCGCCTATCGCGACCACTTTGGGGTCCTGCGCCAATGCTCGGTAGTACTCGTACTCAAACGGTTCGCCGCGCGAGGTGAATTCTCTCCCCCCCTCCCCCAACTCGTCCGAATCATGAAACGATTTGCCGGTATGTATCGGATGCAAACCGACAATTGCGTACAGGCCCTCGTGGACCCGCGCGAGTTCAACTGCCACCCGAGAGGTATCTCGTTGCGTGCCGACACTGACCGCAAAAGTTCGAGCATCAAGCGTCCGCTTGATGACTTCTTCGCGGTCTTCATTAAACACCGCAAAATTAAGATGTCCGTGTATGTCTATGTAGTCCGGCTCCATAGAGATGATTTTACTCTTTCCGCGGGAAAAGTGGAGCTTTTAGTTTTCTAGGATTTGCTAGATAGTTCTTTATTTTCAGAGCTGTTTCTGGCATTACGAGAGTTAGTAAATCGGCGATTATAGCTAGTTTTGTATACAAATCTATCACCATTTCAACCGCCTCTTTGGGGTCTGTTTTAAACACTTTAAATGGCTGTTTCTCTTGTATCTGCTTGTCCAGAGCCTGAATATCACTCCAAACTTTGTCCATATATTTTTTAAGATCAAAGTTCTCGAGGTCAACATCTGATTTATCTCTAATTACCCCGATTTGAGAGACACTCCCTAAAGGAACACCGTATTTCTCACCCATTGTTATTATTCTCGAAACCAAGTTTCCTAATCCGTCCGCCAAATTCGCGTTGTACCACTCCTTCAATTTTTCTTTGGAAACCGCGGTGTCTTCAAACGGATGGAACTCGCGGAGCACAAAATAACGCAGGGCGTCAGTGCCGTATTCCCGAACAACTTCAAGCGGGTCAATGACGTTACCGAGCGTCTTGGACATTTTTGTTCCTTCCTCTCCCAATATGAATCCGTCAACCACTACGGTATGCGTATGCGGCAATCCTGCCGCCAAAAGCATCGCCTGCCACATAAGACCTTGAAACCTCGTGTTGTTTTTCCCGCAGTATTGCGTCGGTGTACCTCTAACCCAAAATTTGTCAAATAAATTCTCGTCGGGTTTACCCGCAACGGCCGCCTCGGACGCGGCGGGCCACCCAAGCGTAGAAATATAATTCACCAGAGCGTCAAACCAAACATATATGGTCTGCGTATCATCGCCGGGAACAGGAACACCCCACGGTAATTTGGATTTCAGGCGGGAAATACTGAAATCTTTGAGGCCTCTTTTTATAAATTCCCGAAGCTCGTTGAGGCGGTAGGACGGCACGACGAATTCAGAGTGCGTATTATAAAAATCAAGAAGTGGTTTTTCAAACGCGCTTAACTTGAAAAAATAATTTTCTTCACTGATGAGCTCGGGTACCCTGTCGTGCTCCGGACACTTCCCATTTACAAGTTCGCTGTCGGTTTTCTCTTCCTCGCACCCGACGCAGTATTTTGCCTGATAATTCTTTTTATAAATAAATCCGTTTTTAGCGCACCGTCTCCAAAACTCCTGCACCGCCACAACATGGCGAGTGTCGGTGGTGCGAACATAATGCGTATCGGAAGAAACGCCGAATTTCTGCAGTGTCTCCTTAAACAAAACGGCGCACTCGTCAACAAACTCTAATACTGGCTTGCCCGCCTTTTGCGCCGACTCTAAAATCTTCATACCGTGCTCGTCGGTGCCGGTATTGAAAAACACTTCGTAACCGGAGAGTCTTTTGTAGCGGGCTATCGCGTCGGCGCGAATTATCTCCGTCGCGTGTCCCAAATGCAGAGGGGCGTTTACATACGGAAGCGTGGTTGTTATGTAAAACGGGCGCGCGTCGCCTCGAAGATTTTTACCAGACATAGAAATTTACCGCGTTTGGGGCGTTGCCCGAGCCACCTTCTCCTTTTGCATGTCTTCTAGTAATTCCATAAGGACGGCCGCGATGGGAATGGAAAGAATGATACCCAGCACACCCGCGAGTTTAAAGCCGACAATCACCGCGAGAATAACGAGAATGGGGGGGACCCCGACGATTTTTCTCACCACCAGCGGGTACACAAGGTGGTTTTCAAATTGTTGGATAATGACGTAGAGACCCACAACCAAAAGACCTTGGGTAACTCCGCCGTCCATAAAACCGAATATCACTCCGGGGATGGAAGCCAGAATGGGACCAAACACGGGGATAATTTCAAACATGGCCGCGAGCAGGGCGAGAAAAAGCGCGTTGCGAACGCCCAAGACCATTAATCCAAGATACACGAGAATGCCGATAAGCAGACCCAAAAGCAGTTGTCCTTGAAGCCACTTCCCTATTTTTGACTGCGAGCGGCGCCACAGGCCCACAAGGTACGGTTCGTGTTTAATCGGAATCACTATCTTGAGGAATTTGGCGACCCCGTCTTCCTGAACCGCGAAGTAAAACGAAAGTACGATAATGAGAACAAGACTTAGCGCCCCTCCAAACAAACCGCTCAACAACTGGACAACTCCTTGCGACGTGCCGGAAATTATACTATTGAGTCTGGAGACAATCTCGTCAACCGAGAACGTGTCCGCGAGTCCGAGACTTTGAACCGTCGGAACGGCGGACGACAGAGTA